>JAEEGL011265843.1_pt1 | contig 16256 bp, 9 predicted proteins | sample 9134231 | NCBI WGS metagenome assembly JAEEGL01 (sample SAMN16246548, study PRJNA631951) | gut metagenome | biome: gut microbiome; feature: rumen; material: fiber-attached | host: Bos | place: Iran: Karaj | collected 2018-10
CTATTATCCTCGCTTTTTACTGAAAAAAATATTAATTTTTGTTTCCACCGTCATATAGACTAAGGTTTATCAGGAATACCGTTTGGCAGGCTGTTCTTCTTTTTATGACGGAAGAGTTCGGAGATATGGTCGAAGTCTTTCTTGATAATCAGGCCTACGCCCTGGGTGTTGAGCGAGGAGCGGGTGAAGTAGCGGTCGTTGGTCTGGTTGTACATCTTCACGGCGAGGTTTCCATTGGGAATGAGCAGGTATCGGATGTCGAAGTCGCCGATAAACGACGGGGTGGCCTGCGTGGCATTATCGCGATAGCCGAACTGTCCGTTGATGAGCAGGCGATTGTTGAGCATGCTGCCGCTGACAAGTCCCTCGTATTCTGCATTATGCCATCCCTCGTTGCCGGTGGAGATATTGGCTCCGAAGTTCCAGTTGTTGGATTTGATGACCTGCGACAGCACTTGGTTGATTTGTGTCGAGAGTGTGCCTGAGAGCAACGACTGCAGGGCCAATTGGGTCTGGCCATACTCCTGCGTTTGCGAGTTGTTGCCCGTCTGTGTATAGAACCGTCCAACACCAAGCAGATAGAGCACCTGTTGGTTCATCTCCTGCTGATTGGCAATATGGGAACGGATAAGTTGGTTTTCCTCGGCATTGACCGTTGGTATCTGCAGGTCGAATTCCACGAGAGGTGTAGCGGGAGTTCCGAGTATGTTCATCAGACAGTTGACCCTGACGGTGTTGTTACTAAAGGAATTGCCCAGACTTAGGTCTGAGAGCGACACGCCGTTGACAGTGTAGAGTGCCTGTAGGTTGAGCGTGGCATTAAACGGGTCGCCACCGAAGCCTATGCTGCCTCCGTTTTGGAATACAAAGTTTTTCTTTATGATGTTTTGTATCGTAACCCCGTAGGTGCCGTTTTCTACATTGTAGGTTCCAAACATTTGGAACGGTCCCTTGTTATAGTAGGTAGCCTTGATTGCTCCGTTGCCGTTGAGCGTAATCCAGTCGCCGGTGTTGGCATCCATCAGTATCTTGAGTGTGCCCTGCGGTATAGCGTTGATGTTGAAGTTGATATAGATGTCGGTGGTTGGTTGAGGGTTAAGAGTTGAGAGGTGAGAGTTGAGAGGTGAGAGTTGAGAGGTGAGAGTTGAGAGGTGAGAGACTTTATTTTTTTCCTCATTTGTAATGTCTCTCAACCCTAAACTCTCATCACTTAACCTTTTCCCCCACGTAATAAACTCTTGCTTGCTGATGGCATCGGGGTTGGCTGCATTGTAGGAGAATGTGGAGTTGGCAGCGGGCGTGACGTTACAGTTGATGGTAATCTCGCCGGGTCGCCCGTGCAGGTCGGCAGTACCGGTGGCATACACGGTGCCGCAGATAATATCATCGCCAAAAGCAGGGAAGTCGTATGCCAGGAAGTCCTCGGCTTCAATGTCAATATCGAATGTCATGTCCGACAGGTGGTCGTGGTGTATACCACCCGTAACCCAGGCCACCCGCTGCAACCGGTCCTTGATGGGGCATCGGCGAAACTGTATGTCGTTGGGAACGAAATGTACGGTGTCGTTATCCAGCGTATAAGTGGTGTTGAGCACCGTGACGGTGCCCTGTCCGTTGGCAATGATATCTCCTGTGAGGTTCATTTCGCCAAGCGGCCCCGACAGCGTCAGCAGTCCGTAGGCCTTGCCCCGGATGTCGCTGAGGAAGGATTCGGTAAACGATTTGCAGAACTCGATGCTGGAGCCTGCTGCCCTGATGTCGAGCCAGATGTCGCTGCGAACGGGCGAGACGTAGCCGTTGATGTGAGTTTGTGCCAGCGGGCCTTCGTCGGCAACGGCATGGATGTCTATCTGCTCTTTCGTGTTGTTCCAAAGGGCTTTGGCATGCAGGGTGCCCATGTTTCCTTTCTCGAACTTGAACTGTTCGACGGTGATGTCGGCATTGGCAGCAAAGCGGTTGAACACCTGCGATGCGTAGGCTTGGCCGGTGGCCAGTCCCTCGAACTCTACGGCATCGAAGCCAACCAGGTCAAGGATGTAGGCTACTTCCAATTGGTTGAGGTCTACGGTGATGGTGTCGGCGGCCGACTCCGACGCTACGCCGTCGATAATCAGGTGTTGCTTGCCGTGGTTCATGGTAAAGTGGTCTACCAGGAGCATTTTGTCCGAGTAGATGATGTCGCTGGGTTCCAGTTGCCAGTGCGTGCCTCTGAGCATTATCATCGACGGCAGCACACGCACGTGGGCTTCGGGCTTTCCTTGCTCGTTGGTATAGAGTTGGGTAATGGTGCTGATAGTACCATACATCGATTCATAATCGGGAAAACCGCCTGGTACATTGGCCTGTTGACGCCAGTCAAGGATGGCTGCCAGGTTGTTGTCAGAAGCCTTGCCTTTGAGTGTCACGTGCATTTGCTCTTCCTCACCCAGTCTGGTGAGTCGAAGGTCATATAACATCGTGTCAAGCCTGGTGTCAATGTCAATACTGGCATTCTCATACCATCGGCTGTTATAGTTGAAGCGTGGCACTTGTCCTTCAATGGATAGTTGGTTGTTTGTGTCGTCGATGGCAGCATGAAGTGTCAGGGGCTGTTCCAACCTGACGGGAATGCCGAGCAGACGCTCTATCCAGTCCGACTTGTCCAGCCTTAAACTGGCCGTAAAATCGTTGTCGCTGCTGCGGGTGGTCACCGGCAGACTGGGCATTGTGGGAAGTTTTGTGGCAATATAATTGACAAACGACTGCGTCAGGGTGTTCCAGTTGAATTTGCCGCGAATGTTGCCTTCACCCATATCTCCCTTGATATTCAGGAAATGGATGTCTTTGTCGTCGTAGCCAGATAGGATACAGACATTGTCCAGTCTGTATACGCCTCCCAGCGAGTCGGGTGCAAGCATCTCGAATTGGTTCATGGTGATGCTTCCCTCCGCATCATTGATGTCGCTGGCCGTGAAGTGGGCATTCAATTTCATGGAGAAACGGGTGTTTCCCCATTTATCGGCCAAGTTGAGTGCCAGGGGATTAAGTCTGCTAATATAGCCGCTGATATTCACCACCGAGCGCCCTGCGTGTTCGAGGCCTCGCATCTTCATCCGTCCTGTTCTCTGTAACCGTCCGGCAATCTCGGTCTGCAAGTTCGGGTCGTCGATCCTCACTCTTCCTGAAGCGTTCCAGTTTTCGTTCCCATTGCCCTTTCCATACGTGGCACTTAGTTCTATGTTACGATAAGGGTAGTTTTTGTAAACCATGCCCATGATGCCGTTGGCCGAAACGCTATCTTGCGTTCCCCGGATGTCAATCTTCGAAGAGATTGCCCCGATGTCTTCATGGTCAATAACTCTTCCCAGATGAAACGAGTCTGTGTCGATATGAACTGAGAATCGTGTTCCAAGCCCTTTCACGGGTGTGGTTGCAAGCAAGGCCGAGTTCATGACAAGCGCCATCGACACATTACCAGCATCGGTCATTATCCTGCCGCTGGATGCTACGTGCCCCATATAGTTGCCACTAAAAGTACCATCCATACGGATGTTGCCCAGACGGGTCAACTCGTCGGGTATCTGTGTGAACACTTGTTTGCAATGCTCCATCAATGTGCCTGCCATGTTGAAGTTCAACAACCTGGCTGTCCATACTGGCTGATTGCTGTAATCGCTTAGACTGCCACTGGCACTAAGTGCCAACGAATGGTCGTCGGTATCAATCGTCAGCGATGGAATATGTAGTGCGTTATCTTTACCGAAGATAGCCATATTTATGGTCATTTGCTGGTCAAACTCCTGAAGTTGCGGCAGGAAGCACGACAGGTCTGAGGGGGCCAACGTGGGAATTCTAAGGTGTGTGGCAAATTTTAGCGACTCTGCCAGGTTCGATAAGTTGTAGGTGGCACTCAGGGTGTCGATGCCTATTGTAGAGTGCGGGAGTTCCAATTGTAGGTCTTCCAATAGTGCCTGTTGCTGATTGGCCTCCATCCTCGCAGAAAAGCGATTAACAGTCAGCCCGGAATGCTCGTTGAACGTCAGTCGTTTGATGTTCATATTCAGCGAATCCTCCTGAAGACTTTTTAATATGACGTGAGCACTTATATCCTTGACTTTCATGTGCTTTGCGTTAAACTGCGCAGGTGTTTCTGCAACGTCTTTTTCATCGTAAGCAATACTTGAACGGCGTATGATGAGCGAATTGATGCGCAGGTTCAACTTGCTATTGCTCGTCGAGTCGTTGGAAGCCAACGAGTCGAGCACAAACTGATAGTTGGGCGCGGCCAGCGAGTCGGTCTTATAGAGCATGGCATTCGCTCCAAACAGTTGGGCAGAAGAAATAGACACCCTGCCTTCCATGAGCGGCAACAGTTCCATTTTTACTGACAGTCGGCCAACGCGCAGCATTTCCTCCTGTTGCTGGTCCATGAATGTCACGTCGTCGAGTATCAACCTGTTAAAGAATCCCAGCCCTACACGGTTGATGCAGACCTTCGTGCCCAATTGACCGGAAATGGCCGAGGCTACCTGAGAGCCGAGAAACCGTTGTACAAGTGGCAGTTGGACGAGCATCAAGCACGACATGTACAGAGCCATCAGACTCCATACTATCCAATTGATTATGTGCTTTAGTCTTTTCAATTATGAAATAACGACGTTCTTACATTATTTATATATACGCGCGCGTGAGGTCTCTCAGGAATGTCGGGGTGTAGCCTTTATCGCTCTTCGCCACTTCCTCGGGCGTACCCTCGCTCAGTATCATGCCGCCCTTGCGCCCGCCTTCTGGTCCCATGTCGATAATCCAGTCAGCCTGGCAGATAACGTCGAGGTTATGCTCAATGATTATCACGGTGTTGCCGCGGTCAACAAGTTTCTGAATAACCTGCATCAGGATGCGGATGTCTTCGAAATGAAGGCCAGTGGTGGGTTCATCCAGGATGTAAAGTGTCTTGCCCGTATCACGTTTTGACAGTTCGGTTGCCAGTTTCACACGCTGGCTCTCACCGCCAGACAGGGTGGTTGAAGGCTGACCGAGTTTGATGTAACCCAAACCTACGTCTTGTATGGTCTTTATCTTGCGCAGGATGTCGGGCACGTTCTCAAAGAACTCCACGGCCTGATTGATGGTCATGTCGAGCACGTCGGCTATCGACTTTCCTTTGTAGCGCACTTCCAGCGTCTCGCGGTTATAGCGTTTGCCGTTACACTCCTCGCAGGGCACCTGTATGTTGGGCAGGAAGTTCATCTCGATGGTCTTATAGCCGTTGCCGCCGCAGGTCTCGCAGCGGCCGCCTTTCACGTTGAATGAGAATCGTCCGGGCTTGTAGCCACGTATCTTGGCTTCGGGCAGTCCTACAAAGAGCGTGCGTATGTCGGCAAACACGCCCGTATAGGTGGCAGGATTGGAGCGCGGCGTGCGTCCTAAGGGCGACTGGTCTACGTTCACCACCTTATCTATATTATCCATGCCTTCGATGCTGTCGTAGGCCATCGGTTTCTTCAGCGAGCGGTAGAAATGCTGGCTCAGTATGGGTTGCAGCGTCTCGTTGATGAGGGTAGACTTGCCCGAGCCGCTCACGCCTGTCACTACGATGAGGCAGCCTAAGGGGAAGGTGGCATCAATATGCTTGAGGTTGTTGCCGCTGGCACCGTGTATAACGATGGTCTGCCCGTTGCCTTTCCTTCGCTCCGTCCTGTATGTTGCGTTGTCTTTCCTCTGCTCCGTCCTGTATGTTGCGTTGTCAACGCAACATACTGAACCGTTGAGGTACTGGGCGGTGAGGGTGTTGGTTTTCATCAGTTCGGCGGGCGTGCCTTGGAACACCACCTCGCCGCCCTTGCGCCCTGCCTTGGGACCGATGTCGATGATATAGTCGGCAGCCAGCATCATGTCGCGGTCGTGCTCCACTACGATAACCGTGTTGCCCAGGTCGCGGAGTTGTTTCAGCGAGTTGATGAGCCGCCCGTTGTCGCGCTGGTGAAGGCCTATCGACGGTTCGTCGAGTATATAGAGCACATTGACCAGTTGCGAGCCTATCTGCGTGGCCAGGCGTATGCGCTGGCTCTCGCCGCCGGAGAGCGATGTCGACTGTCGGTTAAGGGCCAGATAGTCAAGGCCTACATCCAGCAGGAAGTCCAGTCGCGTGCGTATCTCCTTGAGTATCTCGGTGGCTATCTGCCGCTGTTTAGAGTCCAGGTGTTCTTCTATTTTGTCCAGCCACTGGCGCAGTTCGCTGATATCCATTGCAGCCAGTTCGGAGATGTTCTTGTCCCAGATACGATAGGACAAAGCATCACGGTTGAGCCGCTGACCGTGACATTCAGGACACTCACAGACGGCCATAAACTGGTCGGCCCATCTTTGCCCGGTTGTAGCCGTTGCTGCTGATGCACCTCCCCGCAACCCTTCATCATTGTCCATCACGTCGCGCAGGTACTTGACGATGCCGTCGAAGGCCACGAAGTAGTCGGTCGATGTATGTACTACTTCCTTGTCGATGCGCACATTATCCAGCGAACCGTAGAGTATCTCGGTGATGGCCTCGTCGGACAATTGCTCTATGGGTGTCTTCAGGTCGAAGTCGTATTTCTTCAGTATAGCATCTATCTGCCAGAATATCAATTGGTTCTTGTATTTACCTAAAGGCACTATCCCACCCTCATAGATGCTTTGCTTCTTGTTGGGCATCACCTTGTCGAGGTCTATCTCATTGATGGTTCCCAAGCCTTTGCATCGCGGACAGGCTCCCTGCGGCGAGTTAAACGAGAAATTGTTGGGGGCAGGGTCGCTGTATGAGATTCCGGTTGTAGGGCACATCAGGCGTTTGGAGAAGTGCTTCACGCTGCCTGTTTCCTTATCGAGTATCATGATGAGGCCTTCGCCCTGCTTCATGGCTATCTCTACCGACTTCTTCAGTCGCTCGTTAACGACCTCTCCATTCTCACCTCTCACCACTAACTTGTCAATTACCACCTCGATGTCGTGGTTCTTGTAGCGGTCTACCTTCATGCCCTGCGTTACCTCTACTATCTGCCCATCGACGCGCATGGTGAGGTATCCCTTGCGACGCATCGACTCAAAGAGTTCGCGATAATGACCCTTGCGGCTTCTCACCACCGGTGCCAGTATATAGATGGCCTTGCCGGCATAGTCGCTTTGAATCATCTCCAGCACGCGCTCCTCGGTATATTTCACCATCGGCTCGCCCGTGATGTAACTGTAGGCCTTGCCTGCACGGGCGTAGAGCAGTCGCAGGAAGTCATAGATTTCTGTCGTAGTGCCAACGGTGGAGCGTGGATTCTTGTTCGTGGTCTTCTGCTCGATGCTGATTACGGGCGAGAGCCCCGTTATCTTGTCAACGTCGGGCCGTTCCATGCCGCCCAGGAAATTGCGGGCGTAGGCCGAGAAGGTCTCGATATAGCGGCGCTGACCCTCGGCAAAGATCGTGTCGAAAGCCAGCGATGACTTACCCGAGCCGCTCAGTCCGGTAATCACCGTGAGCGACTGTCGGGGAATCTCTACGTCGATATTCTTTAAATTATGTACTCGCGCTCCGTAGACCTTAATCATACCTTCAATCTCCAACCTTATTCACTTTCACTGGTACTTGACCCTCCTTCACCAATGTGTTTCCTCAGCAGGTTCACGTCCTTGCGGATGTCGTATTTTTTACCGTCGCCGCCGCGAGCCTTCACTATCACGAAATAGGTGCCATCCTTGCATGGACTGCCATGAAAGGTGCCGTCCCAGCCGCCGGCAGGATCGCTCCATTCATAGAGTTTCTGACCCCAACGGTTGATGATGACGGCATGAAAATCCACGATGCTCTTGTATTCCTTCTTGGCCTGGTATATCTCGTTCAGGCCGTCGCCATTGGGTGTAAAGGCATTGGGAAACTCCAGCCAACTCTCGGCCACGAAGATGCTGATACTGTCGGTATCGAGCATTTGGCCGTCAGAGTCGAGCATCTTCAGCACAATATCATAAGTGCCCGACTCGGTGAAAGTGTGCGACGTGTTTTCCTCGTAGCGCACAAAGAGTTCCGTCCTGCCCGTTTCTTCCTTCTTCAGGAAATGCCACTCGAATGTTGGCATCAGGCTGTCAATCTCTGTCGGGTTGGCCTTGAACGTTGCATCGAGCGGTGCCTGTCCGTCGGAAATAGCCTTTGTCTCCTGTGAAATACCCTTGGTATCGACATACGTAACGGTAGGTGAAACCTTCTGTCCACTTATGGTTAAAGTCACCAAAAAAGCGACTGTAAAGAGCCATATTAATTTCTTTTTCATATTTCTTGTGGTGTTAAGTGCAAAATTACAAAAATAATTTGTACTTTTGTAGGCGAAAACAGAAAAATTTGTATTATGAGACGATTATTAAGATATTTTCTGATAAGTTTATGCGCCTTGGCGCTTCCATTGTCGTTAGCGGCACAGCATACGCTCACCCATGAGGTGAAGAAGAAAGAGACCATGTATAGCATTGCACGGATGTATGGTATTACCGTGGAACAACTTGTCCAGGCAAATCCTGGTATGGAGAAACCGGACTATAAGTTGAAGAAGGGAAGTGAGATTGCTATTCCGATTATCCAAGCGGGCAGCACTCAGAAGTCAAGTTCTACCACCCAGCAGCCTTCAGCCGTTAGCAAGCAATCAACACCTGCCACCGATGTACGTCAGCGTGCCATCCGCCTTGGCATCATGCTGCCGCTTCATAAGATTAACAACGACGGCAAACGCATGGTAGAGTATTACCGGGGGGTGCTGATGGCATGTGACTCGCTGAAAAAGGAGGGTATATCGGTTGACGTACATGCATGGAACCTGCCTGAGACAGCCGATGTCAAGGCTGTGCTCAACGACCCGGAAGCCGCTAAGTGCGACCTGATTATCGGCCCGCTCTATTCCCGCTTTGTGTCGGCAATGTCTGAGTTTGTTGAGAAACATAACATTTTGATGGTCATACCTTTTTCCATCAATGCGCCCGAGATTTACTTCAACCGCAATATCTTCCAAGTCTATCAGATGCCTAATGAACTGACCGAGGCAACGGCGCGCCGCTGTGCCGAGTGGTTCAAGGATTATCATCCAATCATTGTCGACTGTGGTGACACTACCAGCACAAAAGGCAGTTTCACGTCTACCTATCGTCGGCAACTGGAGGTGAAGGATATTCAGTACAGTCTGACCAGTCTGAAGTCGAGCGATACAAATTTTGCCAATGCCTTCGTAAAAGATAAGCCAAACCTGGTGGTTCTCAATACGGCCCGCTCACCAGAGTTACTATCGGTATTCGGTCGGCTGAGTGCCATCAAGGTCAACAATCCCGACATCCAGATTTCCATGTTCGGCTATACCGAATGGATGATGTATACCCAGTACCAGTTGGAAAACTTCTACAAGTACAATGTCTATATCCCCTCGCCCTTCTTCACCAATATGTATGCCTCTCAGAGTGAGCGTTTCCACCAGCAGTATCGCCGTAATTTCCATCAGGACATGATGGTAGCCTGGCCGCGCTTTGCTATGACCGGCTACGACCATGCCATATTCTTCCTTCGCGGACTGCATAAATATGGTGCTACCTTCGACGGTGCCGCTGGACGCTTCGGCTATCAGCCTTTGCAGACACCTCTGAAGTTTGAGCGCATAGGTAATGGCGGCCTGCAAAACCGTGCTTTTATGTTTATTCACTATAAAGACGACAATACTGCTGAGGCAGTTAACTATTAGAGTTATGGAGTTAAGGGCTATAGGCCGGATTGGCTTGGCATTTCTGATTTCTTGTTGTTCTTTTCTCACCTCGTTGGCTCAGGTGGGCGAACATCGTGAGGACTTTGCCGTAGGCTTCAATGGCGGCTATATAATGAGTAGCCTGGAGTTCGTGCCCGAGGTGCCGCAAAAGTTGCACACGGGGCTTACTGGCGGTCTCACCTTTCGCTTCACGTCCGAGAAATATTTCAAGAGCGTCTGTGCTATCGTGGGCGAGATTAACTATGCCAAGATTGGCTGGAAGGAAGACATACAGACGCCCGATGACAAGCCCGTAATCAATGCCGTTACGGGTCTGCCCGAAGAGTATGAGCGCGACCTCACCTATATCCAGATTCCCGTCTTTGCACGCATGGGATGGGGGCGTGAGCGCAAGGGCGTGCAGGTGTTCGTGCAGGCCGGTCCACAAATGGGCATCCTGCTGAGCGAGAGTACCAAGATGAACTTCCCCTGGGACCAGCGCACGATGTCCTACACAGATGGTTCTGGCCGCACCTCTGGCGTAATGGCTCAGGACACGATGGCCGTAGAGCATAAGTTCGACTATGGCATCGCTGCCGGCCTGGGCATCGAGTTCTCGTTTCCTAAAGTGGGACATTTCATGCTCGAAGGTCGCTACTACTACGGTCTGGGCAATATCTACGGCAATTCCAAGCGCGACTTCTTTGCCCGTTCCAATTTTACCAATATCGCAGTAAAACTCACTTATCTCTTTGATATAAAACGAACAAGAAACTCTAAAATTAAATAACAATTATGTTCAAAAACCATCCTAAGGGGCTTTTGCTCGCGGCCCTCAGCAATATGGGCGAGCGTTTTGGCTATTACATCATGAATGCCGTGCTGGCATTGTTCCTCTGTTCCAAGTTCGGACTCAGCGACGGTCAGAGCGGGTTCATTGCAGCCATGTTTCTCACGGCTATCTACGTGCTCAGTCTCGTAGGCGGTATCATTGCCGACCGCACACAAAATTACAAGGCCACCATTGCCTGGGGTCTGGTAGTCATGGCCTTGGGCTATGTGCTGCTGTCTATTCCTGTATTGTCAACACCCGACAATATGTCGTGGCTGCTGCCCTTCACCATCTTCGCCCTCGCCCTCATTGCTTGCGGCAACGGCTTGTTCAAGGGCAACCTGCAGGCTATCGTAGGCCAGATGTACGACAACTTCGAGGCTAGTGCCGCCAAAGAAAGTCCCGAGCGCCTGAAGTGGGCACAAGGACAGCGTGATGCCGGCTTCCAGATTTTCTACGTGTTTATCAATGTGGGTGCCCTGCTGGCTCCCTTCATCGCCCCGTTGCTGCGTAGTTGGTGGCTCAACAGCCACGGACTGGAGTATAATGCCGACCTGCCCAAACTCTGTCATGAGTTTATCAGTAAGGGTACGGAGATGCCTGTCGAGCATCTGGCCAACCTCAATGAACTGGTAGCCAAGGTGGGCGGCAATGCCTCCGACCTTACGGCATTCTGCACCCAGTATCTCGACATCTTCAACACGGGCATCCATTATTCGTTCATTGCCTCTGTGCTCACCATGCTCATCTCGCTGGCTATCTTCCTCATGTCAAAGCACCTCTTCCCCACACCGGGCAAGAAGGAGGCCGTGGCTTCCGAGGGCTATACCGAGGCTGAGAAGCAGGCTATGGCCAAGGAAATCAAACAGCGCATGTATGCCCTGTTTGCCGTGCTGGGCATCGCCGTGTTCTTCTGGTTCTCGTTCCATCAGAACGGACAGTCGCTCTCGTTCTTCGCACGCGACTTTGTGCAGACCGACTCTATCGCACCTGAGATTTGGCAGGCCGTGAACCCCTTCTTCGTCATCGTGCTCACGCCCATCATCATGTGGTTCTTCGCATCATTGACCAAGGCCGGACGCGCCATCTCTACGCCGCGTAAGATAGCCTATGGTATGGGCATTGCCGGCATAGCCTATCTCTTCCTGGCCGTCTATTCAGCCATGCAGGGCTATCCCTCTGCCAATGAGTTCACCGTGTTGGCCGACTCGGCCAAGGCAGGTCTGAAGGCTGGTCCCTGGGTACTCATCGTCACCTATTTCTTCCTCACCGTCGCCGAACTGTTTATCTCGCCGCTCGGACTCTCGTTCGTTTCTAAGGTAGCCCCCAAGAACCTGCAGGGACTCTGTCAGGGTTTGTGGCTTGGTGCTACGGCTGTAGGCAACGGCTTGCTGTGGATTGGTCCGCTCATCTACAACGAATGGCCGGTATGGATTTGCTGGACGGTGTTCCTCATTGTCTGTGTCATCTCCATGGGCGTCATGTTTGGCATGGTGAAGTGGCTGGAGCGCGTCACCAAGTAATGACACGGATGCCGTTTGTATTAACAAACTAAATTAGATTGCGAAACAAACTAAATTAGATTGCAAAACAAACTAAATTAGATTGCGAAACAAACTAAATTAGATTGCGAAACAAACTAAATTAGATTGCACAGTCGAATAACCGAAAAAAAGAATGATTCATGCATCGACAACACAGACAGGCTTTATTATTTTTTCTTTATTATCTATTCGTTAGCCCCGCAGGGGCGCAAAGCCTGACGCTTGTCGAACTCAATTGCGAGAATCTCTTTGATACACGTCACGACCCGTCGAAGCAGGACACAGAGTTCCTGCCCGACGGGTCGCGTCATTGGACAACTACAAAATACTGGGGAAAGGTAAACCGCGTAGGACAGGAGATACTCTCGTGCTCCACGGAGTTGCCCGACCTGGTGGCATTGGTCGAGGTGGAGAACGACTCCGTGCTGCACGATCTCACCCGCCGTTCGCTGCTCCGCAATGCCGGCTATCAGTATCTGATGACCGAGTCGGGCGACGTGCGTGGAATAGACGTGGCCTTGCTTTATCAGCCCGCGCGTTTCCTGCCTATATGCTATGACTACCTTGAGGTGCCGCCATTGCGGGACATGCGTCCTACGCGCGATATTCTCTATGTCGAGGGTCGCTGTCTTTCGGGCGACACCCTACATCTTTTTGTGGTGCATAGTCCCAGTCGCTATGGCGGCGAACGCGAGTCACGTCCCTATCGCATGAAGGTTGCACAGCAACTGAAAGAGGCCATTGCTACGCTTGGTCCTGATGCACGGATCGTGGTTACGGGCGACTTCAACGACTATCACGACAGTCCTGCCATGCTGACGCTTTATGATTGTGGGCTGCTAAACGTGACGCGCGAGGCGAAAGGGCGTAACGGTGCGCGGGGCACCTACCGCTATCGTGGCGACTGGCATTCACTGGATCATGTCCTGGTGTCGCCTATATTATATAATAAGGTGGACACCGCTTATATCAACGATGCCTCTTTCCTGCTTGAGGATGAACCAAAATACGGAGGCAAACGGCCGCGGCGCACTTTCCAGGGTTTTTCCTATCAGCGCGGATTCAGCGACCATTTGCCGCTCGTGGTGCAGTTTGGAATGTATAAATAATTGTCGTAATCCTTTGCAGTTTACTTTATTTGTAGTAACTTTGCAATCATATTCGAAATACTATCAATATAGACAAATTGGTCATGTCAGAACATCAATATATTTCCAGTCTACAAAATCCAAAAGTGAAGCAGTTGTTGCTGCTTCAGCAGAAATCCTCAGAGCGTCGTAAGGCGGGTTTGTTTGTTGTAGAGGGTGAACGCGAATTGCGTCATTGCTTAAATGCCGGCTACGAGATGGACAGCGTGTTTCTGTGCCCATCACTACACCCAACACCCAACACCCATCACCCAACACCCAACACCCATGTTTACGAGGTGTCGCCTCAAGTATACGAGAAGATAGCCTATCGTGGCAGTACAGAGGGCATTGTGGCTGTGATTAAGTCGAAGACTTTGCATCTTGAGGACTTGCAGTTGCCAGAAAATCCTCTGATAGTGGTTCTTGAGAGCGTAGAGAAGCCTGGCAACCTGGGGGCTGTGTTGCGCACGGCCGATGCTGCCGGTGCCGATGCCGTGGTGGTATGCGATGCGCTAACCGACCTTTATAATCCCAACTTGATACGTGCAAGTATCGGTGCGCTGTTTACTGTGCCTGTTGTGTCGATGAGTTCAGAGGCGTGCATCGCATTTCTGAAAGAGCATGGTATCCGAATACTTACTGCCCAGTTGCAGGATTCAGAATTGTATTATGATACGGACATGAGACATGGCACAGCCATTGTGATGGGTACGGAGTCAACAGGATTGACCAACTGCTGGCGTGAGGCTGCCGATGCTCATATCCGCATACCGATGTGTGGCCGGCTGGATTCGCTCAATGTGTCGGTCTCGGCAGCCATCTTGCTCTTTGAGGCTGTAAGGCAGAGAATGGAACGCCGTTAGTTGTTTACAGCGATTCGTCGTCGGGCCGTTGCAGTCGTTTGTTAATGACTGGCAAGTGACGCTTCTTTCGCAGGTAGGCCTCTTTACGTGCCTCATAGTCCTGCTGATGTTTCTCCAAAAATCCGTCGGCCATAATCTTAGTTCTTGGAATTATTTAGCCTACATTATTCATACGCCCGCCAAACCGCATAGCGTTCGAAACGTCTGAGTATGAATAATTCAGGTTAGGCATTCTAAGGGATTAGTTTTTGAATTTTGCGTAGACAATATTAATCTTGATGGGGTCATTGGGATTGTCGTAACCTCCAACGAGTCGAGTGCTTGTCAGGGTCATATCGTGCTCTACGCAGGTTGACGATGAACTGTTATAGACAATGGGTACCAGCAGCACCTTATCCCAGTTGGGGTGTTTGGCTTCCCAGTCTGGATCTGTTGCAACCCCATTCTCACGGATGTTCCATAAGGCGGTGATAAGCGTGGAGATATTGTTGAATGTGTAGGCATTCTTGTTGGAATAAGTGCTGCCAACATAATTGAATGTGGTGTAATAGGTAAGCCGGTTGTCAGGCACCTGATTATTTTCGAAGAACGATGAGAGACTATCCGCTGGTATCATAAGCAGTTGCTTGGGAATACCGAACATGCGCTCGTTATCCGACTTGTCGTTGAGGCGCAGGAAAGATACCGTAGAGGCAATGAGCGAATCGTTGGGATGGGCAGTCTTGATTGCCTTAACGGGAAGTGTCACTTCGGTAAAGAGGCCTGCGGGCGTCTTGAGATAAGTGTGCGTGGACTCTTTAGCCAGATTGGCGAGGGCCTCCTTGTTGTTGGTCACCAACGTGGCCTGCAAAACTTCTTTCGTTCCAGCGGCAACGTAAAGCGAAGCAATTTCCTCGCCGGAGTTGTTTTTCGAACGATAGTAAATGCTGAGTCCTATGTGCGACACTTTGGCGTGAAAGCCATAGCCGTCGGTTATCTGGAAGAAGAAGCCCGGACAAACATAATGGCTAAAGGCGTAGGAGTTCCGGAAATACTCAGGGTGCTCTAAGTATTGCCTCATGATATAAGTACCATAATTGTTGTACTGTGTGCCATCGGTACCTGTGTAGGATTCTTTCAGAGGTATGGCAATAGTACCCATGTTGTAGGACTCATTGTCGTAGACAATCTTCCTGTATGTAAACATTTTGTTGAGCGACAGGCCATCTTCGCGCACCATGCCCAGTTGCAAGGGATTATAGTTGGAGTAGTATTTGAATCCTTCCTCCATAGTCACCTTGAGTTCATGAACCTTCATTTTCATGGCAAAGAGGCTGTCCTTGCTGTTAAAGGGGTTTGACAGATAAATTGTCAGTACGCAAGAGTCTGCGGCCGCTTTCCCGTCATAGCGGCTTACTATGATGCTGTCGGCTGGAAACTTGATGTTTTCGAGCAAATGGTATTGAGTGGCAAACTCGCTTTTCACGTCGGTTTGCGTCTCCGGGTCACGAACGTTTCCCAAATAGCAGTTGTTGCTAAGAGTGAACACCGAGTCGGCCACAACAGTTCGTGTCTTCACCTCAAAGGCCTCGGTGGTGATATTCAGTTTGTCGGACTCCTGTGTGAGTGTCTGTCCGATGGCTTCTGTGTTGTCGTCGCAAGAATAAATGGCCATTGCCGTCAATGCGACCATAGCCATATAGATATAATTTTTCATTTTCTTTAAACTCCTTTTACTCCTTTACTCCTTTTACTCCTTTACCTCCTCTACTCCTTTACTCCCCTACTCCTTTACTCCTCATCAGGACAAATCTGGTCGTAGAATGTCTCGTAGGCCTCGCTGAAGTCGTCGCCTGCGAATCCGAGGATAGGCAATCCCTTGTCCTTGGCATATTTTTGCAAGGTCTTGCTAACGCTCTTGTCGGCCATGACAACCCCATCGCTGTAGTCGATAGCCAGTTTACCCAGGTCTTTGAAGGTGAACAGGTCGTTATAGGCTGTCAGCAAATCGGCTTTGGCATCCCTGAACTCCACACTTTTCTTGAAGTTGGAGCCTAAGTCGCCCTTGACATCGGTGTTGAAGAGTGAGTAGACCACCTTGGTATTGGCAAACGATGGCTCGTCCTGATAGGCTGTTTTGATATAAAACGGCACAACGGCACTCATCCATCCCTGACAATGGATAATGTCAG
>JAEEGL012431224.1_pt1 | contig 16256 bp, 16 predicted proteins | sample 9134231 | NCBI WGS metagenome assembly JAEEGL01 (sample SAMN16246548, study PRJNA631951) | gut metagenome | biome: gut microbiome; feature: rumen; material: fiber-attached | host: Bos | place: Iran: Karaj | collected 2018-10
TCAACGGGCCGCACGAATTCGGGTTCGGGATCCGGTTCGCCGTCTTCCGCTGCGACGATTCCGACGGCGGAGAAGACCATGATACAGGCAATGAGGAATGATAAGAACTTTTTCATGACTGAAACCTCCTTAAATTCCAAACAGGTACTGACCGGAAAAGATCCGGATTCAATTATATATTAACATATATATTATTTTTTTTCAAGAGAAAAACGCGTTTTATATACACATTATTCATTTTTTGTCGGATATTATGGGAAAAACTGTTTGTTTTTGCCGGAAAAAACGAAAAAAAGAACTCTGCCGAGGCAGAGTGGGACGCTTTCGGGACAGGGTGCGGCTCAGTTTGCGTCCGTCCGGTACGAACGGACGAAGCGATCGAGGCGCGCGGCGGCTTCCGCAAGCGCGGATTCCGGCTTTGTAAACGCGAGCCGCACGAAACCGGGACAGAGAAACGCCCGGCCAGGCGTCAGCGCGACGCCCTCCGCGTCGAGCAGCCTGCGGCAGAACAGCGCGTCGTCCGCTTCGACGGCGGACACGTCGATCCAAAGGTAGAACGCGCCTTCGCACGGCGCCGTACGCAGGCGGGGGATGCGCCCGATCCCCGCAAGGATCCGGTCGCGGCGGCGGCGGAAAACGCCGCGCAGTTCGTCGGAATACGTGTCGTCCGCCGCAAGGACGGCCTTCGCCGCGCGCTCCGAGAGCGAGCAGGGACAGCCGAGGGCGTGGCTCAGGAATCCGGACATCGCTTCCGCGGCGGGCGCGGGCGCGACCGCGTATCCCAGCCGCAGTCCGGCCATGGCGTACGTCTTGGACGCGCTGTCGACGAGGATCAGACGCTCGCGCACGTCCGCAAACGCATAGAGGCTCGTAAACCCGCCCTCGTAGACGAACGCATGATAGACTTCGTCCGCGATCAGATACAGATCGTGCGCCTTCGCGAAATCGGCGAGCAGACGGAGCTCGGGGGCGCGCAGCACGGCGCCGGTCGGGTTCACGGGGTTGTTGACGACGATCGCTTTCGTACGGTCCGAAACGCCGCGTGTCAGCGCCTCATGTGTGAGCGGCGCGCCGCGAAAAACGGGGACGGGAACGGCGCCGGAAAGGCGGATCATCTCGGGATAGCTCGTATAGCACGGCGCGGGGAGCAGGACTTCGTCGCCGGGTCCGGCAACGCACGCGATCGCGGCGGTCAGCAGCGGCTTCGCGCCCGCGGAGATCAGAACGCGGCCCTCGGTCCAGCCCGTTTTGTTCCGCACGGCTTCGATCAGGTCGGCGGATCCCGTCGCGGGGACGTATCCGGTCCGGTCCGCGTCGAGCGCGGCGCGGATCGCGGCCTTGCCCGCATCGGGCATGGGAAGATCGACCTGCCCGGCGGTCAGGTTGATCACGTCTTTTCCGGATGCGGCGAGTTCCCGCGCCTGCCGGTCGAGCGACATGGTGACGGAGGGCGCCGCGGTGCGAGAGAACGGTTTCATGCTTGCTGCTCCCATCGGTTGATCAGAAGCGCGGCGGTCACGTCGCCCGCCACGTTGAGGGTCGTATAGGACATGTCCAGAAGACGGTAAATGCCGGCGTACATGCCGAGAAACAGTCCCGCGTCGGGCACGCCGAGCAGGCTCAGAAACGTCGCGCCGAGAACGATGCCGCCGCCGGGGATGCCGGGCGCGGCCGAGTTCAGCACTTCCGCGAACAAAAGCATCAGAAGAAACAGACCGATCGTGACGGGACGTCCCGTCATCTGCATGACGAACAGACCGAGCAGCGCGAACGAGACCGCGCCGCCGCACATATGCACCGTGCAGCCGAGCGGCGCGACGACGCCCGTGACGTGCTCCGAAACGCCGAATTCCTCGCGGCACGTACGCAGGGTCTCGGGCAGCGTGGCCGCGGAGGAGCAGGTGGAGAGCGCGGTCAGAAGCGCGCGGCCCGTTTTGCGGAAATAGGTGAACGGATCGACGCGCAGGATCAGCCACAGCGGCAGGATCATGACGAGCAGCAGAACGAGCAGGCAGCCGCCCCACGCGCAGAGCACGTAGGAAAGCGCTTTTTTGAGCGCGTCCGCGCCGAAGCCGGACGTGCAGCGGCCCATCAGGACGAATACGCCGAGCGGCGTCAGATGCAGCACGAAGGAGAGCATGCGGGCGAAGACGGATTCGAGTTCCCCGATCAGGGCGATCACGCGCGCCGCTTTGACCTTTTCCGCGGCGATCCCCATGACGAACGCGAAGAGGATGCACGGAAGCATCGCGCCGCTGCCGAGCGACGCGAAGACGTTCGCGGAAAAGACGGTCCGGAAGAAGCCGCCGACGGAAAGGTCCGCGACCGTGCCGGACCACGGTTCGCCTTCGGAAAGCGTAAAGCCCGTGCCGGGGGACAGGATCGAGAACGGGATCGCCGACAGCGCGAACGAAACCGCGAACAGCAGCACGAACAGCACGAGCGCCTTCAGAAGCGTCCGCGACGCGCTCCGCGCTCCGCGCGAGGCGGCGTTGAACACCGTGCAGAGCACGATCGGCAGCGCCATCAGCTTCAGAAGATCGACGTAAACGTCGCCGATAAAACCGATCTGCGCAAACAGCGCGGGCCACAGGAGACCGAGCCCGGCGCCTGCGAAAAAGCAGCCGAGCGTGATCCAGGATTCGATCTTTGCAAGCTTTGTCATACGGCCTCCGTTATTCGTTTTCCGTTTCCGGTTCGCGAACGAACAGCCCCTCCGCCGCGGCGAGCGGGCGTACCGTTTCAAACAGCGCAGGGGAGGGATGGTACAGCGTGAGATACAGATCGTCGCGGTCAAGCGCGATCAGCGCGTCCGCCTCCGGCAGAAGGATCAGCAGCGAAGCGGGCATTTCCGCAAACAGACAGGCGTCGATCCGATTGGCCGCCGCTTCCGTGTCCGGCGTCTCGAAGACCTCGTTCGTTTCGGGATCGACAAACTGAAATGCATAATAGCAATGCAGCTTCAGGAGAAAGCGGAGAAATCTGCCCGCGATCTCCGCATGATGCGGATCCCTGCGGAACAGCCGTTCCGCGGCGAAATAACGCGGTCCGCATTCCGGCGGGATCGTCCGCGGGAACAGATCGATGACCGCGTACGGCGTTTCGAGCAGCCGTTCGATCGTGTCGCTGCGCTCCATGTTATGCCTCCTGCGTTTTGAACGCGTCCGCAAGGAACCGGCGGAGCCCCTCCGGCGCCGGCGCGTCCGCGGACAGTCCCGTGTCCGCAAGACGGATCATTTTGTTGCCTCCGTGATAGTCGCTGCCCGCGGTGACGTACAGACCGTACCGGTCCGCAAGCGCGAGCACCTCGCGGCGCAGCTTTTCGGGAAAGCCCGAATAGAACGCTTCGAGCCCTTCAAGTCCGTATCCGATCAGCCGCCGCACGCGTTCGTCCAGCTCGCCGCCGAGGATCAGCTGGTCGCCGTCGCCGTAGCACGGATGCGCGAGCACGGGGATGCCGCCCGCGCCGAGAATGCCCCGGATCGCTTCTTCCGGCCGCACGTAATCGTCCGGGATCTCCAGAAGGTCCAGATAATCCCGGATGGCGGCGTTCCGGTCCGGCGCGTAGCCGTAGCGCACCATCAGGTTCGCGATGTGCGGCTTGCCGGGGTTCGGCAGCGCGAACAGCGCGCGTTCGTCCTCTTCCGAGAACGGCATATGCAGCTCCGTGTACAGAAAATCCAGACGCTGCCGGAGCTTTTTCAGTCGATAGCGGTGTCCCGTTTCGATCACGGCGCGGATCGGTTCCGCCTCCGGATCGTACCGATAGCCGAGGATATGATACTTGCCGAGCGCGTCGCGGCACGAAAATTCCGCGCCGGAAATGAACCGCGGATCGTCCGGCCCGAGCAGCGAGGCGATCTCGGCGCAGGCGCGGAGCGCGTCGTGGTCCGTGACGGAGAAGTATGCGATCCCCGCTTCCTTCACGCGCGCAAGCAGCTCCGCGGGCGAATCGGTGCCGTCCGAGACTGCGGTGTGCATATGAAGATCGATAACGGGGAAACGGTTCACGGAAGGGATCCTTTCGTTACAGTTTTTTTGTCAGAGTCAGGACGTTCTGTCCGTCGCGGTATTCGTAGCGGACGTCGTCCATCAGTTTTTTCGTGAGGAAGATGCCGAGACCGCCGATGTCTCTCTGCTCGGCGGAAAGCGTCACGTCCGGATCCGTCTTCTGCAGCGGATCGAACGGACGGCCGCTGTCGATAAACGTGAGCGTGAGCACGGCGGGATCCTTTGCGACGTCGACGCACACCGTCACCCGGCCCTTGTCGGGCTCGTAGGCGTATTCGGCGACGTTGACAAAGACCTCCTCCACGACGAGCGCGGTCTGCATCTGCGTCTTCGACGGGCAGCGGATGGAGGAAAGCCGTTCGCCGATGAATTGCTGCACCTCGGCGAGATTCCTGAGAGACGCCCCGACGGTCAGCTCGTTTTCCGAGATCGAAAGGGAATCGACGGCGTCCAGACGCTCGATCAGCTTTCTGCGGCGGTAATCGAACGCCGTTTTGCCCTGTTCGGTCTCGGTCTCCCCGCGCAGGATCGCGCGGCGGAGCAGACGCATGTAGCCGAGGATGCTCGCCTTCGTTTCGAGCTCGTCGATCTTCGATTTGCAGTCCGTGCCGAGATAGGCGGCGAGCGCCTTGCGCCAGAACGCGTAACCCGTTTCGAACGAAAAGCCCTGGAACGCGAGGAAGACCGCATGGTCCAGCTCGGAGAAGCCGATGAACGCGTTGAAGATGCTTCCGAACTCGAAGATCGGATTGCCCGCGCCGAGCGTGTCCATGTCGATCAGAAGCACTTCGCCGTTCTGCAGCTCCAGGTTTTTCGGATGATAGTCGCCGTGGATCAGGAAGTCCTCGTGCGGGACCGCCTCGATGAGCGAAAGCAGCTTTTTGCCGGAGGCCTCGGGCAGATACGGCTGAATGAACTGCGCGCGTTCGAGCATGTCCGCCTGCACGTCGGTCAGCCGTCCCTTGGGGACTTCGATCTCGTGGATCTTTTTCAGCATGCCCGCATATTCCCGGACGCACCAGTCGAACTTGTCCGGCTGCTGCGCGATGATCTTTGAAAAAGAACTTGCATCCAGCAGCTCGAACACCGCGCCGTAACCGCTGCCGACGCGCACCACGGCGTACGAGATCGCGGTCGGTACGCCGAGGATCAGCGCAAGCTTCGCCATTTCCCGCTCGTTCTGAATCTCCGGCAGCGCATCCGGGTTTCTGTAGACCTTGACGACGGTGTCCTTGTCGAGGCGGTAGATCGTGCCGTTCGCGCCGCGTCCGACCTCCTCGCAGCCGTCGATCGAGACCGTCTGATAAACCTTCTCGACCTTCATGATCTCGGTAAAGCCGGTCATTTCCAGGATCTCGTACACGTCGCTGCCGACGTTGACGATCCGCATGTCGGGATGCGCCTTGCTGACGCGCAGCAGAACGCGCAGTCCCGCGCTTGAGATATAGGTCAGATCCGAAGCGTCCAGGCGCGCTTCTTTTCCGTCGGCAAGCTGTGAAAAGATCTGCTTTTCGACGGCGGCGGCATTGTCGGAATCGATCCGTCCGGCCAGTTTGATATCCACGGCAATTGCTTCCTTTCCGAATCCCGGCCGCACAACGGCAGAGGCGCCGGCGGATCGGGTAAATACTTTTACATTTTATTATAACACGCCGCGCGGAAAAATGCACCGGTCTTTTTTGCTCCGTTCGTTTTCTTTCTTCATATTGCGTTTTTGGTCCGCTGTGCTATAATTATAGTAGGAACATATATCGTGCGGGCGCATGCGGATGCGGGAATAATCGGCCGTTTGCGGTTCGCCGCACGAAACGAGGAGGAACAGCAGGATATGAAAACAGACGTGATCAGAATTTCGCCGTCGGGTGAAGGGATCCGCGAAGCGCTGGAAGAGACCGAAAAAGCGGCCGCGTTCCGCGGACTGGACCCGAAGCAGACGCTGCGGCTCCGGCTGCTTGCCGAGGAAATGACGGGCATGCTTCAGACGATCGTCGGAGAGACGGATCTCCGCTATTGGGTCGAGTCGGAGGAGATGCGGTTTTCCCTGCATCTGGCGGGCAAGGCGATGATGGACCCGGAAACGAAAGAAGCGCTGATGAAGGCCTCCACCTCCGGCAAAAACGAAGCGTCGAAGGGCTTTATGGGACGGCTGCGCAGCATCTTTACCGCGCTTTGCGCGACGAACGACGTCAGCATGCTGGCGTCCCAGTACGGCTACGCCTACGTGGACTATATCGGTTACGATCCGACCATGGACATGTCGCCGAACGCCATGTCGTACGGCTGGTCGATGTCGGCGTATAAGGACGCCGTCGAACAGCACAAAGACGCGGAAAAATGGGATGAACTGGAAAAATCCATCACGGCAAAGCTTGCGGACGACGTCAAGATCTTTATCCGCGGCAGCAAAGTGGAAATGGTGATCGAGAAGACATTCTGAAAGGAGAACGGAAATGACGATTCAAAAGATGAAAAACGGCAGCGCGCTGACGATCGCGCCCGAGGGCAGACTGGATACCATCACGGCGCCGGAGCTGGAAGCGGTCCTGAAAGAAGAACTGAACGGCGTTGAAGATCTGACGTTCGATCTGGAAAAGCTGGATTATATTTCTTCCGCGGGCTTGCGCGTGCTGCTTTCCGCTCAGAAGACCATGAACAACCGGGGAAAGATGAAGGTCGTCCGCCCGAACGAGATGATCCTGGAGATCTTCGAGGTCACTGGATTTACGGATATTCTGACGATCGAATAAGATCCGGACGAACGGATACAAGCGAACGAACGGATTGCGGCGCGGCGAAAACCGCGCCGCAGCGTTGAACTGTCTGGAAGAAAAGGAGAACGACATGCGCTTTGAACGAAGGATTCTGCGTTCGGATATGCTGCGCTGCGCGCTTTGTCTCGACGCGCCGTGCAGCAAGGCGTGCAATGCGCTCGATCCGGCCGCCCTTTTGCGGAGCATTTGGTTCGACAATGAAAAGACCGCCGCACTCCGGCTTTCCGGATCGAATCCCTGCGCGGTCTGCAGCGCGCCGTGCGAATCGGCGTGCGTGCGGGCGCACGAGGTCCCGATCCGAGCGCTGTTTACAAGACTGCACGAGGAGGTGCGTCCCGGGATCGAGGTTCCGCTGCCGGACGGGGAATGCCTGCGTACGGAGCTGTGCGGGATCCCGCTGGAAAACCCGTTTCTGCTGTCTTCCTCGGTGGTCGGCAGTACGTACGAGATGTGCGCGCGCGCGTTCGAAGCCGGATGGGCGGGCGTGTCATTCAAGACGGTCTGCTCTTTGGACATCCATGAAGCGTCGCCGCGGTTTTCCGCGATCACGGGCGACAACGGCAGCATCATCGGCTTCAAGAACATCGAACAGCTCTCCGACCACAGCGTTGCCGAGAACATGGCGATCTTCCGCCGCCTCAAGGCGAACTATCCGACCAAATGCATCCTCGCCTCGATCATGGGGCAGGACGACGCGGAGTGGGAAGCGCTTGCGCGTGCCTGCGAAGAAAACGGCGCGGACGCGATCGAACTGAACTTCTCCTGTCCGAATATGGCGGACGGCGGTCTCGGCTCGGACATCGGGCAGGTACCGGCGCTTGTCGAACGCTTTACGGCGGCCGCGCGGCGCGGCGCTTCGATTCCGATTCTCGTGAAGCTGACTCCGAACGTGGCGTCCATGCGCGACGCGGCGGAGGCGGCAAAGCGCGGCGGCGCGGACGGCATCTCCGCAATCAACACGATCAAAAGCATTACGGGGATCAATCCGCATACGTACGTTTCCGCACCGGCGGTCCACGGCCGGTCTGCGGTCGGCGGTTACAGCGGCAACGCGGTCAAGCCGATCGCACTCCGCTTTATCGCAGAGCTCGGACAGAATCCGAACCTCAGGGGGATGCATCTGAGCGGAATGGGCGGCGTCGAAACGTGGCTGGACGCGCTGGAGTTTCTTCTGCTCGGCGCGGGCAGCGTTCAGGTCACGACCGCCGTCATGCAGTACGGCTATCGCATCATAGACGATCTCAAAACGGGACTTGCGCTCTATCTGGCGGAGAAGGGCTTCCGAAACGTGCGGGAAGCGGAGGGGCTTGCGCTGGATTCCGTCAGCGATACGACGAACGTGCTGGAACGCGACACGGTGATCTTCCCGAAATTCCGGCGCGAGAACTGCATCGGCTGCGGTCGATGCGTCATTTCGTGCGCGGACGGCGGACATCAGGCGCTTCGCCTGAACGAAGATCGCAAACCGGTGCTGGACGCCGAAAAATGCGTCGGCTGTCATCTGTGCAGGCTGGTCTGTCCGAATCATGCGATCGTATCCGCGCGCAGACGCGTCGACAGAAGGAACGGCAAATGAAAGACCTGTTCCGCACGATCCCGCGCCTTGCGGGAAAAACGATCGAGCTTCGCGCGCTGACGCAGGCGGACGCGGACGCGCTGGACGCGTTTACGCACGACGATCGCGTCTACCGGTATCTGCCGACGTTTCTGTTCGAGCGGAAGTATCCGACCGCCGCGGAGGTGATCGACCGCCTGTACACGGAGTGTCTGGAGGAATCGCTGATCCTCGGGATCTTCCGCGGCGGCGCGTTCTGCGGGCTTGCGGAGCTTTACGGCTACCGCAGACCGATCCGGAAGATCAGCGTCGGCTGCCGTCTTGCCTTCGACTGGTGGCGGAAGGGGATCGCCGCGGAGGCGATCGGCGTTCTGATCTCGTATCTCGAACGCGAAACGGATATCGAGATCGTTGCGGCAAGCACCATGGCGGTCAATCCGGCTGCGGGCGAGGTGCTGAAGAAGAACGGGTTCACGCTCGTGGCGCATGCGGCGCCCGAGGACTGGGGGTTTTCAAAACCGGTCCCGACGGACAAGTGGATCTATTGAGTTTTACCGGAGCACGACGCTCCGGAAAGGATAACAGGGGGAAAGGGTATGAACAATAAAGAAGTATACAGAAAAACACTCGAGTTTTCTCTGCGGCGCATGCTGTGGGACGTTCTTGCGCTCGTTCTTTTGCTCGGGGCAGGCACGCTCGGTTATCTCATCGGTGACAAAGCCGCGAAAAACGGTCCGATCGGACTGCTGATCGGCGGACTGATCGGTCTCGTGCTGGTCATCATCGTCGTACGGTTTGTTTCCTACCTGCTGAAGGCGGGACAGATCGCGATGATGACGCGCGGCGTCACGGAGGGCGAGCTTCCCGACAACGTCATCGCCGAAGGCAAGAAGGTCGTCAGGGAGCGCTTTGCGACGGTTGCGGTCTACTTTGCGGTCACGCGCGCGATCAAAGGCATCTTCCTGCAGATCGGCAGAGGCGTTACGAAACTCGGCGAGAGCATCGGGGGCGAAACCGGCGGCACGATCGGCAGCGCAGTCAGCTCCGTCATGCAGACGATCGTCAATTACCTGTGCGACTGCTGCCTCGGCTGGATCTTCTACCGCAAGGACGTGAAGCCGACGAAAGCGGCGCTCGAAGGCTCGGTCCTGTATTTCAAGCACGGAAAGACGTTGTTCAAAAACATGGGCCGCGTGTTCGGCATCGGTCTTGCGTCACTGCTTCTGATCGGCGCGCCGTTTGCCGCGATCTTCTATCTGATCCTGAAGAATCAGGCGTTCATTGCGCCGCTCGCGCAGAAGATCGCCGAAGAGCTGGAGGATTCGACGAGCAGCATCGCGCAGTTTCTGACGAATCCGGCGACGCTTCCGATCGTGTTTGCGGTGGTCGGCGGTCTCATCGTCTGGTCGATCCTGCATTCCACGTTTATCAAGCCGTTCGTGCTGGTCGGCGTTCTGAGAAACTACATCGAATCCGGCAAAAACGACATCCCCACCGAGGAGAGCTTTGCGGCGCTTGACGCGAAATCCTCCAAATTCAGAAAGCTGCACGACAAACTGTGATCCGAGCGCCGTCTCGGCGGAAGGGAAGAAAAGACCGTGAGAACTGATCATATCGATTCGATCGAGGCGGATCCGTCCGGATTCGTCGTGCTGGCGGACTTCGTTCCGGGCATCGTGCAGGAGATCCGCTATTACTCGACGTATAACTTCATCGGCGAGCGGATCGACGGATACGAGGAACCCTGCGCGCTTCTGACGATCGAAGCGGCAAGGGCGCTCAAAGGCGCCGCCAACGAGCTGTTCGTGCAGGGATACCGGCTGAAGGTGTTCGACGCGTACCGTCCCGTCGCGGCGGTCCGGCAGTTCATCCTCTGGGGGATCGAGGATCAGGATATCCGCATGAAGCCGTATTTCTATCCGGATCTTGAGAAGCAGGAGCTGTTCGCGAAGGGCTACATCGCCAAGCAGTCGAGCCACAGCCGCGGCAGCGCCGTCGATTTGACGCTTTTGGATATGCGCACCGGAAAGGAAGTCGATATGGGCAGTCCGTTCGATCTGTTCGGCGAGATCTCGCATCCGGATTCCGCGGACGTCACGGAGGAACAGCATGAAAACCGCATGATCCTTCGGCGGGCGATGATGCGGAACGGCTTTCTGCCGCTTGACTGCGAATGGTGGCACTTTGTGCTGAAGAACGAGCCGTATCCGGATACGTACTTTTCGTTCCCGGTCTCGTCCGCGTATCTGAAACGGTAATCCGTAAAAAATCGCCCCGAAACGATTCGTTTCGGGGCTTGTTTTTTTTCGTTCGGGGTCAGCGGATCGTTTCGATCCGGAGCACGTTCGTGTTGCCGCTTTCGCCGGTCGTATCGCCGCCGGTCATGACGACGGTCGCGCCGGGTTCGAGACCGAGCGTCGCCTTTGCGCAGCGCGCCGCGTAGTAATACAGCACCTCCATGCTCGGGAACTGTTCGGTCAGCACCGGCACGACGCCCCAGGAGAGCGCGAGCTTGTACCAGGCGTTGCGGTTCGTCGCAAGACCGAGGATCGTGATCGGGGCGCGGAAGCGGGAGACCATGCGCACGGTCAGTCCGCTCAGCGAGGTCACGACGATCGCGCTGGCGTTCAGGTCGATCGCCATCGTGCAGGCGGCGTGCGAGATCGCGTCGACGCGGTTGCGGATCGTGAAGCTCTGCGATTCGAACTGCTCCTTGTAGTCGATGTGGCGTTCGGTCTCTTCGGCGATCTCGCTCATCGTGCGGACCGATTCGACCGGGTATTTGCCCGCGGCGGATTCGCCCGAAAGCATGATCGCGCTCGTGCCGTCGTAGACCGCGTTCGCGACGTCGCTGATCTCGGCGCGCGTCGGGCGGGGATTGCTGATCATGCTTTCCAGCATCTCGGTCGCGGTGATGACGCGCTTGCCGAGGAGGCGGCATTTGGTGATCAGGTGTTTCTGGATCGCCGGCAGCTCGGTGAACGGGACCTCCACGCCGAGATCGCCGCGCGCGACCATCACGCCCTCGCAGGCGGAGCAGATCTCGTCGATGTTGTCCACGCCGTGGCGGTTTTCGATCTTCGCGATGACGTCGATCGATCCGCCGCCGTGCTCGTTCAGAAAGCCCTTGAGGTCCAGAAGATCCTGCTTGCAGGACACGAACGAGGCGGCGACGAATTCCACGCCGTTTTTGATGCCGAACAGCAGGTCGGCCTTGTCCTGCTCGCTCAGATATTTCTGCCGCATGACCTTGCCGGGGAAGCTCATGCTCTTGCGGTCGGACAGCACGCCGCCGGTGACGACGCGGCACTCGATCTCGGTGCCTTCGATCGAAACGACCTCGAAGATGACGAGCCCGTTGTTGACGAGGATCCGGTCGCCGACGGACAGATCCTCCGCAAGACCGTCATAGCTGACGGATACGATCTCCTCGTTTCCGACGATATCGCGCGTCGTAAAGGTAAAGGGATCGCCGTCGTGCAGCGTGATCTTTCCGTTCTCGAACGTCCGGATCCGGTATTCCGGACCCTTGGTGTCGAGCATGATCGGGATCGGCAGGTTGAGCTCCTCGCGCACGGCTTTGATCATGTCGATCTTCTTTTGATGCTCTTCGTGCGTTCCGTGTGAAAAATTCAGCCGGGCGACGTTCAGACCGGCAAGGCACATCGCCTTGAAGACCTCCGGGCTATCGCTCGAGGGTCCGATGGTGCAAACGATCTTCGTTTTTCTCATGGCCGGGATCCTTTCAGAACTTATTTTTATATATTATACATCAATCCTTTCCGGAAAGCAACAAACAGAATGATGACAAGCGGCGGGATCCCGTGGTATAATACAAACAGAAACGCAGCGGAGGAACGGTTATGAGAAAGAGAGTGCTGCTTGCGGCGTGCCTGCTGCTCGGCGCGGCCGTTTCCGGATGCGCGCCGCGCCCGGAAATGAAGCCCGAAGCGACGATCGTGTTCGTCAACGAGGCGGAGGAGGCCGACGTCTGGTTCGTTCCGGACACGGAACAGAACCGCAGGACCACGGTATGGGGAACGGCGACGGTCGCCAAGCTCGGCGCGAACGAAACGTGCGAGGTCTTGCTGGACGCGCTCGGCGGCGCGGGAACGTATCTCATCCGCATGATCGGGACGAACGGCATGTATTACGCCGTGGACGGCGTTGCGCTGGCGGACGGATATACCGTGCGGCTGCGCCTAATGGAAGACCTTTCGGTCGTCGCGGAGGTGACCGACGCGGCAGGCGCTTCCGTCGGAACGTATACCGGCTTCGCGGCAAGACTGTAAGCAAATCAAACGACCCGCCGAATGAATCGGCGGGTCGTTGTTCGTTTGTGCTCAGTCGAGGCTGAAATCGTTGACATCGTCAATGGATTCGCCACCGATGCCGGGACCGACGCGGCCGGCGATCAGGTACTGGTGCTCGATCGGGTCGTAGACGATCCGGTGCAGAAGCCGGAATTCGTCGACCTTGCCGGTGCTCGAAACGTGCGTGCGCGGACCGGTGCAAGGATGCACGACGTCGCCGATGCGTACGTGTCCGTCGTCGACGTAGGAGACCGGAAGATCGGAAGCGATCGCGGTGCTGACCTTCAGCTCCAGCTCGTCGAGGTCGACCTTGGGCGGATGATCCTCGAATGCGAGCAGAAAACCGTGCTTGATGTCGCGGTGGATGCAGCGCGCGTATTCCTCGGGCGGGAGGAAGATCTCGCACAGATCCTCGGCGGTGTGCGCCATGCGGCGGTATTCGATCGACCGCGCGACGCGCTCGCTCAGCTCGGAGGGCAGCGGACCGAAGATCGTGGGACGGGAGATGATGACCTCGTCGCCGACGCCGATCATCAGGTTCGCGTTGAAGCCGAGCAGCGGATAGACCATTTCAAAGTGCTCGACGATCACGCGCTTGCCGTTTTCGATCGCCTTTTTGATGGCGTCCGCAAGCACGGGCAGCTGCGTGAACGCCGACTCGAAGCGGATATCGAGATGATAGGTATGCGCGCGGAAATACCCGTCCTCGCACTGATCGAGGATCGGGAGCGGACGCATATTGATGCCGTTGTCGTCGTTCGTCAGCTCCAGACCGGGGAACATACCCTTGATCAGCATGCTTTTGCCGGAACCGGCTTCGCCGATGATGCCGATCAGCTTATCGAACGGGGAAAGATACATCTGCGCGATCTGCATTCCGAGATCGTACATTCTGTCGCGCCCGCGCGGCGCGAAGAAGACGCTGTAGGAATGATTCTGCTGCATTCTGCCGGAATAGGACATGCGGGACCTCCTGCTTTGTTTTGCGACCCTATTATAATACACATTTCCGCAATTCTCAATGGGGAAAAACTTTATATAATCGGGCGGAGAGCCCGCGGCGGGGCAAATAGTTATTGAATGTTTCCCCGATCGGCGTTATAATACATATATCTATGGGGACGCGATCCCTATGAATCAATACGGAGGGGTATTATGCGGAGAAGCATGCTCTTTTTGCCGGGCAATACGCCGAACATGATCATCAACGGCGACGCGCTCGGCGCGGACAGCATCATTCTGGATCTGGAGGACGCGGTCTCGCCGGACGAGAAGGATTCGGCGCGCATCCTGGTTCGCAACGCGATCCGGGAAATGGGCTTTGCGGACGTGGAGATCACGGTGCGCATCAACGCGATCGACACGCCGTACTGGAAGGACGATCTCGATGCGATCATTCCCCTGAAGCCGGACCTCATCATGCCGCCGAAGGCGTCGAGCGCGGCGGACATGCAGACGATCGACGCGTACATTGCCGACGTCGAACGGAAAAACGGAATGCCCGTCGGCGGCGTGAAGCTGATCCCCCTGATCGAAACGGCGCTCGGCGTGGAACGCGCGTTTGAGATCGCTTCGGCGACGCCGCGCGTGACCGCGCTGTTCCTCGGCGGCGAGGACCTGACGGCGGATCTGCGCTGCAGGCGCACCAAGGCCGGCAACGAGATCGATTACGCGAGAAAGCGCCTCGTCTGCGCGGCAAGGGCCGCGGGGATCGACGTGTACGACACGCCCTTTACCGACGTGAACGACGACGAGGGGATCGTCGTCGACGCGGAATACGCAAAGTCGCTGGGCTTCACCGGCAAGAGCGCGATCGCGCCGCGGCACGTGCGCACGATCAACGAGGTGTTCAGTCCGTCGCTTGCGGACGTCGAATACGCGAAGCTCGTGTTCGAAGCCATCCGAATCGGCAAGCAGCAGGGCAAGGGCGCCGTGTCGCTTCGCGGCAAGATGATCGACAAGCCGATCGTCGAACGCGCGCGGCAGACGCTGGAAGCGGCGAAACAACTGGGGATCGGAGGCGTGGAAGACGATGAATAAACTGGTTTCTTCGATTCGCGAAGCCATTCTGAACAGCGGACTCAAAGACGGCATGACCGTCTCGTTCCACCATCATCTGCGGAACGGCGATTTCGTGCTGAACATGGTGATGGACGAGATCGCAAAGCTCGGCATCCGCGATCTGACCGTCAACGCAAGCTCGCTGTTCGACGTGCACGCTCCGCTCAAAGAGCATATCCGGAACGGCGTCGTCACGACGATCCTGACCGACTACATGTCCGCGGGACTCGGCGGATTCATCTCCGCGGGCGGCATGAAAAACCCCGTGCAGTTCCGCACGCACGGCGGACGTCCCGCCGACATCGAGAACGGCAGAACGCCGATCGACGTGGCGTTCATCGCCGCGCCCGCCTGCGACCCGATGGGCAACTGCACCGGCAAACAGGGAAAGAGCGCGTGCGGTTCTTTGGGCTATGCGATCCCCGACGCGAAGAACGCGAAGTACGTCGTGGCGATCACCGACGAGCTGCATCCGTATCCGCTGACCGATCGGTCGATCCCCGAGACCGACGTGGACGCGGTCGTCGTCGTGGATTCGATCGGTGATCCGAAGGGCATCGTTTCCGGCACGACCAAGATCACGCGCGATCCGGTCGGCCTTTCGATGGCGATGACGGCGGTCGACGTCATCAGGGCGTCCGGCCTGCTCAGGGAAGGCTTCAGCTTCCAGACCGGCGCGGGCGGCGCGTCGCTTGCGGCGGCGAAGTTCCTGAAGGACGTCATGCTGAAAGAAAAGATCCGCGGCAGCTTCGGGCTCGGCGGCATCACCGGGTATCTCGTCGACATGCTCAACGAGGGCTGTTTCGACGCGCTGATGGACGTGCAGTGCTTTGACCTCAAGGCGGTCGAATCGATCCGCAGCAACCCGCGCCACTGCGAGATCTCCGCGACGCACTATGCCTCGCCGGGCGCAAAGAGCGCGGTCGTCGATTCGCTCGACGTCGTCATCCTCGGCGCAACGCAGATCGACACCGATTTCAACATCAATGTGCATACCGATTCGAACGGCTGCATCATGGGCGGCTCCGGCGGTCACAGCGACACCGCGGCGGGCGCAAAGCTTTCGATGATCATTGCGCCGCTGTCCCGCGCAAGGCTTCCGATCGTCACCGACCGCGTGACCTGCATCAGCACCCCGGGCAGCACGATCGACGTGCTGGTGACGCAAAAGGGCGTCGCCGTCAATCCGAACAATCCGGAGCTTGCCCTGCGTCTCAGGGACGCGGGCGTGCGTGTTCGCGACATTCACGAGCTGAAGGAGCTTGCGGAGCGCACGAGCGGCGTGCCGGACAAGCCGCATCTTTCCGACCGCATCGTCGCGGACGTCATCTACCGCGACGGCACGCTCCTCGACCGCATCCGCGGCGTGCAGGCATAAGGAGGCAGCATGAGAGAGTTTCAGGCAGGCGTCTTAACCGACGCGATCAGGGACCTTGCGATCGAGGCAAACTGCGTCCTGCCCGCCGACATGCAGGCGCGCATCGAGCAGGCGAGGCGGGACGAACCGTTCCCGACCGCGCAGGGCATCCTCGACAAAATCATCGA
>JAEEGL013503488.1_pt1 | contig 16256 bp, 12 predicted proteins | sample 9134231 | NCBI WGS metagenome assembly JAEEGL01 (sample SAMN16246548, study PRJNA631951) | gut metagenome | biome: gut microbiome; feature: rumen; material: fiber-attached | host: Bos | place: Iran: Karaj | collected 2018-10
AGAGGAACTATTTCTGAAAATTCTAAAGAAAAAATAGGAAAACATAATAAAAGTACTTATTATTAAATAATAAGTATATTTAAAATTGTAAATCAGAAATTTATTATATGAATTAATTAATTTGAATCTATAATTAAAATTTAACATAATAAATATATTATTATATATTATAAGGTTTTTATTTTTTTCTATTAAATTTTTCTTTCATTTTTTTAAAAAATGCCTTAATTTGTTTTATATATTTTTCACCTAATTTAGGGTCTTCTATTCTAATTTTATATTCTAAAAAAATAATCATTTTTTTTAAATCATTATCTTGAGTTTCAGGAAGAATTTTTTTTAGAAATTTAAACATTTTAATGCAAATTTGCTTTCTTATAATTGCTGATTTTTTATCTAAATAATTTTTTTTATTATATGTAATATCATAAAAATCATTTATAATTGAATTTAATTCATTTTTTGATTTTAAATCTTCTTCATTTATTAATTTTACAAAATTATCAATAATAAAATTTGTACTTTTACTTATTTCATTTTTATTTATATTCTCTTCATTTATTTTTGGTATAATATTTTTTTTAACATTATTTCTTAAATATTTTTTATCATTATCAGGAAATATTTTAATTATTTCTTTTTGTAATTCATTAATATCTATATTTTTAACACTTTCTTGTAATTCAGTTAATTCATCATCATTTATTTGAAATATTTCATCAATGACTCTTTCAATTATAAAAAATAATATTTTATTACTTTTTTCTACAATATCTCCATATTTATTATAAGATAAAGAATTAAGAATAGGAATAATATCTCTAATTAAAGAATATATATTTTGATTATTTATAATTTGAAATTCGTTATATAAATTATTTAATTCTTTCAAAATTAATTCATGAATATGTGTATTTGGAGTTTCAATTTGATATTTAATTAAGTTATTCATAATATTTTTAACTAAATTATTATTTAAACCTTCATCTTCATTTTCATATTCTTCATTTGAGTTTTTTTTTTTCTTAATATCATTTTCTTTATATGAATTGTCTTTAAATTTTTCTTTTTCATTCTCACTAATTTTTTCCTTTTCTAATATTGGACTATGATCATTTGAATTAAAAGTACTAATAACAGTATTATTATTACTATTTGTGACATTTATTTTAATATTTATTTTAATATTTTTAGGATTTGAAAAAATATTAGAATCACTATTTATTGTATTTATTCCCTTATCTTTTTTAATTTTTACTTCTTGATCATTAAATTTAACTTTTTTAGATAAATAATTATTTTCAAGTCTATCATTTTCTTCAATTATAGAGATTATAGAACTTGAAGAATTTGAATCTTCATCATCATTTTTAAGAGAAATTAAGTTTTTATATTTTTCATTCATTTTTTTTGCTTTTTTAATTGAATTCAGTAATTTGTTATTGTGTTTTTTAGTTTTTGTATTCTTTGAATATTTATCAAATTTATCTTCAAATTTATCTATTTTTGATATAGGAAGAATGATATAAGAAGAATGACCAATAAAATTAATTTGATATAAGTTTTTTTGAAATTGATCATCATGTACATGTAATATTTTCTTTATTTGACCAGGCCACCATGGGAATCCTTCTACTTTTGCCCAAACAATTTCACCTTTGAGAAAGGATGTTTCTATGTTTGAGACCATTTTTTTTTTATTTTATTTTTATTTTATTTTTGGATATTTTTTTTCTCCAGTTTTATAATAAAATATAATTTTTATTTTTTTTTTTGATGTTGAAAATATTTATTTTTTTTGCATTTTTTTTTTGAAAGAGTGAAAGTAATATTTTTTTTTTTGTTTTTTGATTTTTGGAAATTGGGTTTTTTTTTATTGATTTTAAGTAAATTTGATATTAAATAACTTTTTTTCATTCTTTTGATTGAGTTCAATTAATAAAAAGTTAATTGATATCTTCTTTATTATAAATTTTTTATAAGTATTATTCTATATTTGCTTTTTATAATTTTTTCTTATTACCTATAATAAATATCTAAATCAAGAAAATATGATTAACTGTTAATCAAATTTATTTTGTAAATAGAAAAAATATTTGTTTATTGTTTATCAATTTTATCCATTTTAAATTAATAAATAATTGGACAAAAGTAAAAGAAGTATTTTAATTTCTAAAATTACCAATAAAAAATAAAAATTAAAATTGAAAAGTAAATTTTGTAAAAAATTCTTTTTGAATATTAAATAAATAATATTCAAGTTTAATAATAGTTAAATGAATTAGTAGTATTTAATTAATTATTTGAATATTATATTATTAGAAATGAATGAAAATATTTAAATAAAAAATAATATTCCTAATAAATAATTAAAATCTTTTTTAAGTTTACATTAATACAAAAAATAAATTGACTTCATATTAATTAATAAATGGGTAGAAACAAAATAAAAATTGAAAGAATAAAAAGCGAAAGAAATAGAAATATAACATTTTTAAAAAGAAAGAAAGGATTAATAAAAAAGGCAATGGAACTTTCATTGTTATGTGATGCAGAAATTTTAGTTGCAATTGTATCAAAAGACAATAAACAATTATCTGTATTTTGTTCAGATGAATCAGTTGAAAATTTTTCCTTAAAATATTTAAAAACTCCAATTCAAAGTAATAGTGTTGTTACATTAAAAGATGTAAAAAATTATTTAATATATTTTAGTATTCATCTTTATTTTCAGAACTTCCACAAAAATCAAAATTAATATCTAATAATGAAAATATATTAAAAAATAATAAAAATCAAATTAATTTTAATCACGATAATATAAATAATTTTACAAATAATTATTTATTTGAAAATATTAATAAAGTTCAAAATATTCCTTTTGTTTATAATCATAATCTTTTTCCTTTTAATTATAATCAATTTAATAATATTTATAATTTCGAACCAAATAATACATTTTTAAATTATCCAATGTTTAATTTAAATAATATATCAAAAAATAATATTAAATCCTTCGATAATCAAAATTTTTCGAATGGAAATGAAATAAATAAAAATAACAATTTTAATAATTTATCTAAAAATTCAAAAGAAAAGAATAATGTAAATGATAGTCAAATTGTAAATAATATAAACATGAATATTGGTAATATTAATAATTACTTGGGAACAGGAGATAATTCCAAAAATATTCCTCAAATTTTTAATCCGTATTTGGGTAGTGTGAAAAAAGAATAAAGGAAAATTTATTTATATTTTTATCTTTTTAAAAGTTTTTTATATTGTAGTATAAATATAACAAATACTTTATATATTAACAATAATAAAATAGTTAAAGAAAATTAATGAGTATAAATGTGATTAGGAAAAAAAATATAATTATTAAGTAGTCAGGTATTAAATTTATTTAGATAAAATAAATAAAATTTTATAAATTATCATTTGTTTAGAACATAGATAATTATATATTAAATAAAAAAAATAAACTAACAAGTTTAATTTATTTATTTTTAATTAATATATTATTAAAAATATTTATTTAATTTTTTTATTATTTAAATATAATGGAAACATTTTTTATTATTAGTTTAAAATCAAAAGAAATTTTATTAACAAAGGAATTTATAGAATCAAATAATAAAGAAATAATTCAAAAATTTATTTTAAATATTACTGACATACTTTCAAATAATATAGAAAATTATTCACCTTTATATAAAATAGGAAATAAATTAATAATTTTTCTCCCAATAAAACATGAAGAATTTAGTGAAAAAAATGATTATGATTTAATTTATGTAATAATAATATCAGATGAAGAAATATATGTACCATCATATTATTCAATTTTAAATTTAATTCATAATACTTTAAAATATGCTTTTAATGAATATCCAAATAAAACTTTAATTAGAGAAAATATAATTTTAATTTTATTAATGATTGATCATTTTTTAACAAAAGGAATTCCAAATTTTAATGATACATTTGTTCTTTCTACTTTAACTTCACCATATGGAATAAAAGATAAAATAAGTGAAAAAATTATGGGAATTGCTAAAAATTATAATTCAAATGTTTTAAAAAATTATTTATCAAATTTACAACTTAATAAAAATGAAAATTACATGTATAAAAATGAAGATAAAACTCAATTTCAAAATATATTTTTTGATTATATTGATAATCTTTATATAACTTTAGATAAAAAATCAAATATAATTTTTAATAAATGTTACAGTGAAATAATTGCAAATTCTAATATTCAAGAAAATGTTCCATTAAATATGTTATTAAATATTCCTTATCAAATATTATCATTTAGTGTTGATGAAAATGTAACTACAAAAAGGAAAGAAATTATAAAAAAGAAAACAATTGATTTAAAAAGTAAACATGGAAAATTTACAATAATAAAAATGATTCCATTATTAGAAAATAATTTTATTCAATTACCTTTTTCAATTAATGCTAATTCTTCAGTTACAAATGATAAAATTAATATTACATTTGAATTAAATGAAAGAAAAATTAAAGAACAAATATATGAGATTCAAAATATAAAAATTAATTTAAAAATAAATATTGAAAATGATTCATTATCAGAAATTAGAAATATAAATCTTGCTGGAAGTTATGGTAAATTTGACATTGATGAAAGGAATAAAGAAATAAATTGGGAAATGAATAATATAAGAAGTAATACAAATACAAATATGAAAGGAAGTGTTTTAATCAAATCAAATAATATTACTGATAATGTTTATATTTGTAATTGTCATATTAGTATGATTTGTTTTGTTGATAAATATTCAGTAACTGGAGGAAATTTAATTAAAGTTAATATTCCTGATAAATATAATTATATATCAAAAAAATATAAAAATAAAACAAATATTAAATTAGAGTTTGCTTTTTAATCAAATAAAAATAAATAAATTAAAAAAAAATTATTTTTAATATAATATATGAAAAAAAATAATATAATATAATTTATTATATTTATTAAAAATATAAATAATCTAATAAATTAATTTTGTGAAATAAAATACAATTTCATGGTGGATAATAATGAAAATTCTAATTTAAATAAATCAATAATAACAAAATTAAAATTAACCTCTCCAGAATTATATGGTGTCTTAGGAAATAAATATATTCTTTTTAACAAAATAGGAAGAGGTTTATCAAGTAGAGTATATAGTGGAAGAAAAATAGATTCAACATCTAAAAAAATATTATTAGCAATAAAAATATGTAAAAAAACATATGATAACAAAATGTTTATTGAAGAAGGATATATAAATAAAAAATTACCAAATAATTCCCCTTACATAATAAAATATTATGATTCAGGAAAAGATATTTTAATAAAAGCAAAAGATCAAAAATCACATCAAGTATTATATCACATATTTGAATATTCTGAAAATGGAAAATTATCAAATTATTTAAATATAGATAATAATTTAAGAGGATTTGGTGAAATAATAGGAAGAATAATATTTAAACAAATATTAAATTCAATAGAAATAATACATAAAAATGGAATTTCACATCAAGATATTAAATTAGAAAATATTTTAGTATCTTCAAATTATCAAATGAAATTAATTGATTTTGGTTTTGCAATTGAAATATTTCCAAATATAAAAAAAGAAGTAAGATTTAGTCAATATGGAACTAATGGTTATTTTCCACCTGAAGTATATATAAATAGAGATGTTGATCCTATTAAATCTGATATTTTTGCTTTAGGTGTAACTTTATTTATTATTGTTTTGGGATTTAAACCATTTAATACTGCAAAAAGAACTGATAATTTATATAGAAAAATATGGAGAAAAAATTATGATTCTTATTGGAATGATTTACCTATTAAGAGTTTTGAAGTTAGTAAAAGTTTTAAAGAATTAATGAATAAGTTTTTTACTTTGAATATTAATGAAAGAATTAAAAATATTGAAGAAATTAGAATTGATAAATGGATGATGGAAGGGAAAATGGATATTGAGAAAGAAAGAGAATTGTTAATTATTGAAATGGAGAAAAGAAGGAATAAAATGGAAGATACTAAAGAATATGGAAAATAGTTAGTTTTGTTTGTTTTTTAAATTAATTTTGTAGAAGTAAATTTATAAAGGATGAAATTTTTATAAAAAATAATAGGCTATAATTACTATTTTAAATTATAGTAAATAAATCTAAAACAATTGTTTAATATTATTTTTTTTATTATAATTTAATTATATAATTTATTTAATATAACAGAAATTTAATATTATAATATTGTTAAATATAATTATTTATAAAATTTATTTCTATATGAACAACTTTTATACATACTTATTAAAGGCAAATCAAAATCTCCTGTATTTATACTAAAATTTCTTAATTTTTTTAAATGAATATTTCTTAAAAAATTTGTTCTTATTCCTATACTTTTTTGTAAAACGTCATTATCAATTTCACTTATTGTTTTTGCTCTTCTTTTTATTAAATTCATTTCTTTTTTTTCAGTTATATTTTTATCAGATAAACTAATAAATTCATTTTTAGAATCTGTTAAAATTTTTCTCTCAGTATTTAAAGGTGAAATTGATTTAAAATTATGTTTCATTTCAAACCTATGTGTACTTACTTTAAATATTGAATTATTATTTTTATTTGTTTCTTCATCTATATTTATTTTTAATTTTAAATGTTTTATATTTAACTTTATTTTATTTTCTCTTAATTCTTCTGGAGTATAAAAATATTGTTTTATTTTATCAATTGGTAATTGTTTAAAAGTAGTTCTAATTTTTTCTTTAAATAATGTTTCTCTATAAGATATTTTAAATTTTTCCCTTTCTTTTTTACCTTGTTCAATTAATTGATTAAATAAATTATTTTTATTTATATTTATTTGTGATAATTGTTTTCTAATTTTAAATCTTAAATTACCTAAAGTATTAATTTGAATTCTTAAAACATAACAATCATCAATTGCAATTAAAGAACAATGATAATTTGGATTTTCATTTGATTCAGGTTCAAAATTAATTGATTCAAAACCAACTAAATCATTATTTCCTAAATATAAAATATTTTTCTCATTTTTAACAAATCTACTTCTTCCTTGTAATATTAAAAAAAGAGAATTTGCTTCTGTTCCTTCTTTATATATATAATTTTGTTTTCCTATTTTTTCTAAAATAAAATTATTATAATATAATAAAAATTTTTGACTTGACATTTGTTTAAAACATGGTATAAAATTCATTATTAAATTTTTTCTTTCATTTTCACTTTTTAAAATATATTTTGATATTGTTTTTAAAAATTTTTCTTTTTTAATTCCTAATAAATTACAATTTTCTTTGGCATATGCATTACAATTTCTATTTTGTTCATTTAATATTTCAAATTCTCCAAAACAAAATCCTTCTTTTAAAATACATTTTTGTTGATATTCTTGTATTCCTTTTACAATTTCTCCTTTTTCTTCTAAATATACAGTCCCTCTTACTATTATATAGAAATAATCACTTGAATCTCCAATTGAATAAATTTTTTGTTTTTTCTTTTTTTGAATATGTTCTAAATATAATACTGTTTTAATTAAGATATCTTCTGGTATTCCATAATATTTTATCATATATTTAAAATCTTCTATATTTTTTAATATTAAAAATATTTTTAGAGCATCTTTATTAGTTTTTTTTTCTACTTCTAGTAATAATTCATCAATTTCATTTTCAGTTCCTAAAACTTTTATTTTTTTGGAATGGACTTTATATATATTTGATTCTATAAATTTTTTTAATATATGATATGTTGCTCTAAGAATTAATTAATATTTTATTTTACTTTGGACGAAATTTTTTTCCTTTTTTTGTTGACATTTTTATATTTTTATTTCAAAAATAAATAAAAATACTATTCATTAAATAATTATAAAATATATTGTTAAAATTTATATAGAATAAATAAAAAAACCAAAATTTATTTATAATAAAAAATTAAACTCAACTTATTTTTTCCAATTAAAGCAATTGTTCTGAATAATATTGACGAGATATATTATATTTCTTTTTCTTTTTAATATTATTATGTTTTTTTTAATATTTTAATTTTTACTTTGTTTAAATTGGATTTATTTATTCTTCATAACTTTCTTTATTTTTTTATTTTATTTTTTTCTTATATCACTATTATCAATTTATTTAATTAATTGATAATATTTTTAACTCTTTTTAATAATTTTGCAATTAATTATTACTTAATTTATAATTTGTTTATTTAAATTATTAGTTAATATTAATTTAATTTTTAGATGAGATGTAATTCTTTTAATGATATAATTTTAATTATAAATATTTTAATTTGTTAATATAAAAAAATTTTATTTATTTAATATATTTTTTTATTATAAAATCATTTTCAAAAATAAATTTATATATATTTTATTTTTTATAAATAATAAATTAAACAGTAATATATATTAATATATAAAATATAAAATAAAAAGAATAAATACAATGAAATCAAATGATATAGATATGGAAATAACAGGAAATTCAAAAGAAGAAATTCTAGTAAAAGAAAAAGAAAAAGTAGATAAAGAAAAAATTCCAAAAATAAAAAATATAGAAGAATTAACAAAATATATTCCAGAATTAAAACACATTAAAGCTTTAGACTATTTCACAGAACAATTTTACCATGGTTATTCAAAAAAATCAGATAAACCTTTTGATATTTGGAAAATCAATACTTTTACATTACAAGAAAAAATAGGATTTTATACTGGATTTGGAATTTTTTTTATCCCAGTTTTAATATATTTTCTTTCAATAAATATTTTGTTTTTTTTTATTTATATAATAGCAGTTTGTTTACAATATTTTAACCCATTAGTAAAAAAAATACTTGAAGCAAAGAACAATAAATCTTTTGAAGAATTTAAAAATAAAATGGATCAAATAACAAAAACAAATGTTTACTTTATAAATGGAAAAAAAAAAGATAAACCAATAGAAGATATGGAATTTATATTAAAAAATTGTATTGACATTAGTGGTGAAATAAATATGACAATACTCCCAGAATTTTGTTGGGTTAAAAAATTTAATAAAACAAATAAAATATCAAATATCCAACAAAAAGAATTAAATCCTTTAATTAGAATTACAATTTGTCCAATTCAACTTTTTACAGTTGATAAATTTACTCAAAGAAAAGCAGAAGTATATATTTAATATTATACTTATCTATTTAAAAAACCAAACATTCTATATAATGAAATTTTTTTTAGACAATTTAATTATTTCTATTTATTATCTATTCTATTTTTATCTAGTTCACTTTTTGTTTTATTTTTAGGAATTGATAATTATAATATTGAACCAAAAAAAATTTGTTCTTGTGATCAAGATTTAGATACAGATTATTATTTAACTTTATGTTCAAATCTTAAACCAAAATATACTTTTTATACTGGAGATCAAATAATTTATAAAGAAGATTGTATTACAAAAGCAGAAGAGGAAAAAGTAAATTTATTTTATGAAAAATATTTAAGAATTTTAGGAAAGAAAGATAATATTAGAGATAAATTATTGGAAATTGGATATATACCAAAAAAAGAATTATATAATAAAACACTTGGTCATCTTTCAATTAATGTTTATATTAATAATAATTATAATATTGAATTTATTTTACAATATGAATTAAAAAATGTAGAATATTCATACTCTAGAGGGAGAAATTTTTTTTCATTTCAATGTGAAGTTAATTTAGATTGTACTAAACAAGGAATTGAAAAAGTTGGAGAATTAAATTATCTTTATATTAAATATTTAGAATATCCAATTATTTTTGGAAATTATGATGATTTAAACTTTATTGTTGAGTTTGAAGGAGCAAAAACGGTTTTTGGTCCAGAAATCATTTATATTTAAGTAAATACAAAAAATTTTAAGTAAAATAGAAATTAATTTAAAGTTTTGTTTTAAAATTTTTTTAATAATATAAATTAGTGAAAATACTAAAAAAAATAATTAAAGCAATTTATTATTTATCTTTAATAAAATATTAATAAATCAATAACATGAAATTAAAATATTTTATTTATATAGTTAAATATATAAAGAAATTTTGTTTCCCTTATTAAAGTCAATTACATATCTAATATATAACAATCATCTTTTAAAATGAAACTTATATTTTCTAATATTGAAATTATGTTATATAAATATAATTTAGTTAGGAAAATTGATATTGATATAATTATATTTTATATATTATACTTTACAAAAACAAATTTGATTTATTGATAAAAGTATCTAATATTCAAATAAAAAATGAAAAAATATATTGTTGAAATTATTATTTAAATTATTTATTTTTATTTTTATTAAATAATTTTATAAATGATTATAATATTTTATAAACATTACATTATATGTAATTAATTTTTTTTTATTTTTTTTCAATTATTTTATTAAATTGTTTTACTTTTTTTTTTTATTTTTTTTTGATATGTCACACAAAATTCAAAATTATCAAACAAATTTTCAAAGACTTTATAATTATTTTGTTAAAGATAGACAAAGTGATTTTCAGATTAAAAAAATTAGCGAACATGAAACTAATTACAATATTGATAAAAATTTTTGTAAAGATTGTTCTGTTATTTTCAATTTTAATATAAGATGTGTCAAACACAAAAAATTCAATTATAAATTGGAAATATCTCCAAGTCAAATAAATAAAATTATGGTGGAGAATATAATAGATAATTTTAAAAATGGAAATTTTGAAACAATTGATAAAAACTATATGGACATTAGATATAATTTGTTTGATTTAATTCATAAAATATGTCAAAAAATGAAAATTCAATCTCAAACTTTTTTTCTTTCAATTTATCTTTTGGATGTTATTTTTTCAGAAAAAAATTCCTTTCAAATAATTAAAACTCAACAATTAAATTATTATAAATTAGCATTATCCTGTTTATTAATAGCATCAAAATTTATAGAAGTTGATTCATTTTTTTATCAATTATCTTCTTTTATTGAAGCATTTGAAAATTCTACTTATTACACCCAATTCTTAAGTAAAAAAGAATTATTAAATTATGAAGTTATAGTTTTAAAACTCTTAAATTATAAAGTTAATTATTTTACTATTTATGATTTTATTTCTTTTTTCTTTTGTCATGGTATTATTCAGGAAAAACAAATTGAAGATTTAAATGACAGTTATAAAAATACAAAAATTTTAGAAAAAATTTATATTAAATCAAGAAGTTATTTGGATGATATAATTAAAAAAGATATTTCAATTAAATATAATAGTTTGTTTTTAGCAATATATATTCTTGATAAAAGTATTAATGAAGTTTTAAAGATTGAAAATACAAATGATAATTTATATGAAATTTTTCAAAAAATATATAAAATAAATTATATGAATGATTATGAATATAAATTAATAAAAGATGATATTGATGATAATAAATTTATTAAAAAAGATTATTCATCTTTATCATATAATGAAGAAAGATGTAAAACTCAATATGATTTTAATCATTGTACAATTAATAATAATTATACAAGTTCAAAAAAAAAAATTCATTCTCAAGAAGAAATAAATTCAATTGTAGCCAAATATAAAAATAAATATAAAGATTTATATTTATCAAATATAGATTTATCATCATCAAATAATTTAACAAATCTGAATTTTTCTCAAAATAATCTTTTATTAAATTTAAATAAAGATTATATGAAAAAAATTAATTATAGAGATGAGCATAATAATTATATTCCTTATAAGAAATATAAGTATTTAAATTTATTACATAATTCCTTAATTAATAATAAAGCTTCTGAAAGAGAATTAAGAAAATTAAAGAATAAAAATTTGAATAAAATTTCTATTAATACTTATTCTAATTCTTTTTACGAAAATACTGCTTCAAAATTAATTAATTATAATTTAAAAACTGGAAATATGAATAAATCTTTAAAAATAAATTACTTAAATCAAAAAGATTATAATTATAATCTTGGATTGTAAATATGTATCAGATTATATTACTTGTTTTTTTTATTATAGAATAGATATTAATTATAAATAAGACTTTTATAAATTAATAAAAAAATAAATATTTTAATTTTTAGCAAAAATAAAATACAAAATTTAATTAAATTTCAGTAAATTTTATGAAAAAACATAAAAAAATATTTATTCTAATTTTTTACTACTTATTATTTACGAAACTAAGTTAATGTATTTTTTTTCAAATTATAATTAATTTTTTAGTTTTTTTTGTCCTCCTTTGTTTAATCAAAAGTTTTGATTATTGGGGAAAAAAATAAAGAGAAAATATAGAAACTAAATCAGTCATTCTATTTTTTAAAATTTGATATTTAAGTTATTTATAATATGAAATACATATTTTATAAGAAATTTTATCTTCAATATATTTTATATTTTCTTCATCTAAAACTTTTTGAGATTATTTTAGATATTTCTATGATAATACTTTTCTTTTATAATTATTATTCAAATTTATTATCAAATAATGCATAAAAAAATGAATAAAAAATTAAATAATCATTATTAAAAGAAAAAGTAATATAATATATTCATTTAAATAATAAATTTGAAATTTCTATTTTAATTAATTTACATTAAATATAAAAAATAATTAATAATTAATTTATATTATAATTTAAATTTTATTATTATTAATTTTATTCAAAAAATAATATACCATATAAGGAATAAAAAAATAATTATTTGAAATTAGTCTATCATAAACTGATATAATAAGTTGCTTCATTTTTTAAAATAAAAAACTATTTTTCTTAATTTAATTTCCTTATAATTATGATTTAAATTCAATAATTGAATGATATATAAAATTTTATCCTAAAATAAAAAGTAATTTTAATATAAAAATAAAAATCTTTTTATCTGATTAAAAATATATAAAATTCTAAAATTTTTTTTTTCAATTAAAAAATAAAAAATGACAAAAATACTTTTCATAATAATGATAATAATCCCATTAATTAAAGGAGAAATTATAGATCATCGCCCAATATATACTCCAGATAAATACATAACAATAAGTTCAGGATTATATAATACTAAAACTCGTTATTTAGAAGAATCAACATCAACATCTCAACTTCAATATATTAATCCAATATCTAATCAATATATAATTTCAAATGGTTTATTAGAATATTTAACTTTTACTTTCAAACCAGTTAATTTAAAGTCAGGATATTATTTTAAATATGGTACTCTTAAATTTCCATCTTCTTCAAATATTTCTATCATTAATGTTGAATTTATTGAACAAAACACTAATTATACATTCTCAAATAATATATTAAAATTTTATTTCAAATTAAAAAAAAATCAAACTTTAACAATCAAATTAACTTTACAATATAATGAAAATATTAATTCTCTTTTTAGAAGTGAATATATATATATTCCTTCTTTTTATCAAGGAACTTGTAAATATACTTTTGAAATAATAAATGCAAAAAATTTAGGTTTATTATATAAAAATTTTGATAAATTAACTCCTTCAAGTTATTATTATGACGGAGAATGTCCTCAAACATCATATTATGATTTTATAAGAACATCTCCTTTTAAAGCAACTTGGAAAATATATAAAGAATCAAATATAATTGGATCAAAAATTACTTATACTCAATTAACACTACCAAAATTTTTCTATGGTGGAAATAATAATATTTATTCAGAATATAATATAGAATCAACAAAAACAAATATCGAAAATACAATAAAAGATAATAATACACATTTAATATTCACATATAAAAACATTTCAGAAACTAAATTAACATTTAAAATAAATTCAACATTTTCAAATATAATATCAAACAATTGGACAATATATTATTCAGAAAATGATATTAAAAACACCTCAACAGAAAAAAGTATATCATTAGTAAACGAAATATTAAAAAACGACACATCTGAAAATCCTTCACATTACAAAATAGGAATGTGGTTATATTACAATATAAATTACAACTCATCCTACACTGGAAAAAAACAAACAGTAGATGAAATAATAGAAAATAAAATAGGAGTATGTGAACATTTTACAATATTATACATAGCATTATTAAATTCAATTGGTATAAAAGCAATACATATTCATGGTTTTTCTGCAGATTCAAATAATATATTTTCAAATCCAATTATTGATACTTCATATGGTCATGCTTGGGTACTTGCAAATATAAATAATAAATGGATTGGATTAGATGCAACTTGGGGTTTAGTTGAAGGAAATTTACCTATTAGTCATCTTTATTCTAGTGCAATTTATGGGAATAGTTATGTTAAATTTAAAGGTAGTAATGTTAAATGGGGTAATTCTATTATTAATATTGAATTTATTGATGTTAGTGATGTTATTTGTGATGATTTTTATATTTTTGTTGATGGGGAATGCTTACTTTGTAATCAAGTTTATGATGATAAAATTTATTTTGATTTTAATCTTAAGAAATGTGTTAGTAAATGTAATGGAGGGGTTTTTAATTATGTTTGTTATGAGGATTGTGGAGAATTAAATTATGATGATGTTGTTTATGAAAATGTTGATGGGTTTTGTGTTGAGAAAAGTGAAGAATATGATATTTTAAGTGATGATGAAGGAAATAATTCATCTGGAAATGAGAATAGTGAGAATAATTCTGAAGTTAGTGAAAGAGGGGAATAAAATTCAAATGATAATTTAAATGATGATAATATTACAAATATTTAAAAATATAAAATGTTTATTATTGTAAATTTTTATACAGGATTATAAAATGCCTATAATTGATAAAAAATGATAGTATTTATTTTATTATACTTAATAATATATATAAAATAATATTAATATTATTTTAAAATTTTTTAATTTAAATTTTTTTTTGATATGATATTAATTTAATTTATGTAAACTTTAAATAAAAATCATATTTTTCATAAATAAAAATTTCAAAAGATAGATCGATTAACGAGAATTTTACATTTTTTAATTATTAAATTTAAAATTTTATTGTTTATTAGTAAAAATAATATTTGATAAAATAAGTAAAAATATTAAAATATATTAAATTAATTTCAAATTAACTTTTATTAATATATATCTGTAAATATAATATTTTTCTATATTTAAACTATCAATTTATAATCTAAAAAAAGACTATAAAAAAAAAAGTATTTTGATTTCTTTTATTAATATTTTTAATATCATTAAAAAATATTATTTCACAATCAAAAAATAAAATAAAAAAAAATTATTTAATAATCAAAAAAAAAAAAAATAAAAATGAGCATTCAAAAACCCTCAATGAAAGGTTTAGTAGACTACTTAGCAGACTGTAATGTAATAAAAACAAAGCAAGTATACAATTCAATGCTTCAAGTAGACAGAGGAGATTTCATATCACCAAAATCCTACTACGACAACCCTCAATCAATAGGATACAACACAACAATATCAGCTCCTCACATGCACGCTCATGCATTAGAATACTTATCATCTTTCCTAAAACCAAATATCCACGTATTAGATGTAGGTTCAGGCAGTGGTTACTTGTAAGTAAAAAAAAAAAATATAATAAAAAATAAAATTTTTTATAGAACTGTTGCTTTATCAAAAATGATAAATGATACTGGACTTGTTGTTGGTGTTGATCACATTCAAGAAATAATTGATTATAGTATAAATAATATAAATAAGCATCATGCAAATTTATTAAAAGAAAAAAAAATTATTATTGAGAAATGTGATGGTAGAAATGGATGTGAAAAATATGCTCCTTATAAAGTCATTCATGTTGGTGCAGCTTCACCTACTGTTCCTGAGGATTTAATTGAACAGTTAGATTATGGAGGAAGGATGTTTATTCCTGTTGGAGAAGAAAATGATACTCAATGGCTTAGTATTGTTGATAAGGATTTAGATGGTGAGGTTACTCAGGAAAAAGTTATGGGAGTTTGTTATGTTCCTTTGACTACTCCTGAAAAACAATTGCAGAGATATAGGAAAAAATAATGAGGTTTTAATTTTTTTTTTTTTTTTTTTTTTGTTGTTTTTTTAAATTTTTTTTTTTTTTATTTTTTTTTTTGTTTTGTTTATTTTTTTTATTTAATTTTGAGAAAGGGAAGAAAAAAGAGTTTTGGTTTTTTTTTTTTTTTTTTATAAA
>JAEEGL017348008.1_pt1 | contig 16256 bp, 16 predicted proteins | sample 9134231 | NCBI WGS metagenome assembly JAEEGL01 (sample SAMN16246548, study PRJNA631951) | gut metagenome | biome: gut microbiome; feature: rumen; material: fiber-attached | host: Bos | place: Iran: Karaj | collected 2018-10
CCAGGTCTTACAACACTTGGTATGAATGAAGCTGATATGAAAGAAGTTGCTGATATCATCGACTTCGTTCTCAAGACCACAAAGCCTGGCGTTACAAAAGAAGGAAAGCCAGCTAAGGGTAAAATCGAAATTTCTGATGAAACTGTTGCCGCAGCACGCGAGCGCGTAAACAAGCTGCTTGGTGCACACGTTCTTTATCCAGAACTCGACCTCGACTTCCTTAAAAAAGAATTTGTAAAATAATTCAATTTGAGTTTAATCTGAAGTTTTGCTTTTGCAAAACTTCAGATTGTTTCTTTCTATATTCTGTTTCTATAATCTATATACACACAATCCAATAATATGTTATACTCGATGAACCTATGAAAAAGAAAGTTCTTTGGACTATTTTTACGCTCTGTATTTCGGTACTTACAATTTATGCGCTTTTTTATAATAGCGGACTTTCTGTATCTGAATTATGGCAAAAAATAAAAGAAGCCTCACCTATTTGGCTGATTCCAGCTGCACTTTGTATGCTTGGCTTTATATTTTTTGAAGGCCGTTCTCTTGTTTTGATTTTGAGAACTTTAGGATACCCTGCAAAAAAAAGACGCGGTTTTCTTTACGCTTCAGCTGATATTTATTTTTCATCTATTACACCTTCAGCAACTGGCGGCCAGCCGGCAAGCGCCTATTTTATGCACAAAGACGGAATTTCGGGCGTTGCTGTAACGGTTTCCTTAATTTTGAACCTTACTATGTACACTCTTGCAATCATCACACTTGGATTAATTTCAATCATATTTTTTCCAAAAACCTTTTTAAGTTTTACTTTGCCTTGCAAAATTTTAATTTTGATTGGTATTGTGATGATGATTTTGCTTACTGAATTTTTCATCATTTTATTAAAAAAACAAAGTATTCTTTTAAAATTGGGAAACTTGGTTATTTCGATTTTAAAACGACTTCATTTTAATTCTGCAGCTGAAAAACTCAGATTAAAACTGGATTCTGTAATCGAAAATTACAAGGAATGCGTTGTAACTCTTGCAGGCAAAAAAAAGCTGCTTGTAAAAACTTACTTTTTGAATCTTCTGCAAAGAACTTCACAAATTCTTGTAACAGTTTTTTGTTATTTTGCTTTGCACGGAAACGTTTCCGACGCGCTTAGAGTTTTTGCGATTCAAACTTATGTTGTAATGGGTTCAAATTTCATTCCAATTCCGGGAGCCGTTGGTGTTTCTGAATTTTTGATGTACTTTGGCTACACTATGCTGCTTGGCGAAGAATCAGCTTATTCGCTTGCAATTTTAGGTCGCGGAATTTCTTTTTATACCTGTAGTATTATAAGCATTTTTACTGTAATATTAGGATATATATTCATTCGTCTAAGGAAAAACAAAGAGGAAAAATTATGATTGGTTTTTATGACTATACTGTAGTTCTTACCTATCTTTCGATGCTTTCTGCAACTACTGGAATTATGTTATGTCTTAACGACATCGGTCATCCTTATCTTGGAATGATTTTTTTGATGATTTGCGGTCTTTTTGACGCATTCGACGGAAAAGTTGCCCGCACTAAGAAGAACAGAACCGAACAAATGAAAAAGTTCGGCATTCAAATTGATTCACTTTCAGATTTAGTTGCATTTGGAGTTTTACCAGCTTGTATTGGAATTGCAATGCTTAGAAGCAGCATCGAATTTTCAATTTTTCCTGATTTTAAGTTTCTTCATCTTGCTGATAAATCTGCAATCATAAAAATTGTTCTTACAGTAATTGCAGTTTTTTACACGCTTGCCGCAATGATTCGCCTTGCATATTTTAATGTTCTCGAAGAAGAACGTCAGAAAACAGAAGGCGGTTCAAATAAAACTTACATTGGTCTTCCAGTTACAAGTGCAGCACTTATTTTCCCAACAATTCTTTTGATTCATATTTTCTGTAGCGCAGATTTAACACTTTTGTATTTTATTTTCCTTGCGATTGTTGGATTTTTGTTTGTTTCAAAGATTCAGTTTAAAAAGCCAACTTTAAAAGGTGTTTTAATTATGGTTACAGTTGGCTTGCTTGAAGCTGGAATTCTTGCATATATTTTTATTGTAATGAAAAAACAGTAATATGGATTCGCTTAATTTTTTGTACAAAACAGTTCCCGGAAGATTTTTTTTGAAATTGCTTACAACGCGTGCAGTTTCAAAAATATGCGGAAACTTTCTTGATTCAAAATTATCAAAATTTTTAATCAAGGATTTTGTGCAAAAAAACAATATTAATCTCGAAGATTATCAAACCGACGGAATAGAAACGTTCAATCAGTTTTTCCGCCGAAAAATCAAAGACGGAAAACGCATTTTTGATTCAGACCCGCAAAATTTGTGCGCACCTTGCGACGGGCTTCTTTCTGTCTGGAACATCGAAAAAGATACTGTAATTCCCGTAAAACAATCTTTTTACACAGTTTCTTCTCTTTTAAAAGATGAAGAACTTGCGCGCCAATTCAACGACGGACTTTGTCTTGTTTTTCGGCTTTGCGTAGATAATTATCACAGATATTGTTATGCAGAAAGCGGAAAAAAAAGCGCCAATATTTTTATTCCAGGAAAATTACATACAGTTCGCCCGATTGCTTTGGAAGCAAAACCCGTTTTTGTAGAAAACTGCCGCGAATACACAACTATTCAAAGCCAGGTTTTTGACACAATTGTTCAAATGGAAGTCGGCGCAATGCTCGTTGGAAGAATTGTAAATCTCGAAGGCGAAGGCTTTGCTCAGCGCGGAAAAGAAAAGGGCTTTTTTGAATACGGCGGTTCAACAATTATTCTGCTTTTAAAAAAGAATCAGGTTCAAATTAACAATGAAATCATTCAAAATTCTAAAAGCGGAATTGAAACTCCTGTAAAAATGGGAAACGTAATCGCAAGAAAAATCTGATTCAACTTTTTACATTAATCTTCGCTTAAAAATATAAGTTTTATAATCTTCATTTTCGCAGCAAAATGGCTTATAAACTTCTTCACAAACAAGTGTAAAACCGTGCTTGAAATACCATTGCCAATTGCATTCACAATCTGTCCAAAGAAAAAGATTTTTCCAGCCCTGCGCGCTAAGCATTTTTAGCGTGCGTTCCAAAATCTCACAGCCGGCACCGCGTTCTTTACTTATAAAAAGAGAAAGTTTAATATCATCGTCGTTCATAAGCGCAAAAGTTTTTTCGTCCATAAAATCAAGAAAGGTTTTACTCATTTTAGAAGCAACCAAAAAGTCCAAAGGAAAGCGTTTAGATTCGTTTAAAAACCAGTTTTGCGCATTGCATTCATCGCCTTTTCGCGCAAAAAATGCAGCCGCAAGAAATTTTTGATTTTCGTCTAAAAGTTCAAAACGAAAATCATTTTCCCAAATATTATTTCTTATGATATATTCAACATTAAAGCGCTTAAAAAACTCATCGCCAAGAGACGGGCTCCAAAGCGAAACAACAACATCAAGCAAAAAAGAAAGATTTTGAAAATCAAAAGGTTTTAGAATCAAATTATTATTTTTCATAATGATATTAAGTTCACAGCAAAAGATTATTTTTTTAATTATACATTCTTTTTTGGTGCACATAAAGATACAAAACATGCTATAATAAAAGTCTTGGAGAAAAAAATGGAAAAAGTTATTGAAACAAAAAGGTTGATTTTACGAAATTACACGTTAAGTGATTTTGACGCACTTTACGAAATTATGTCGGACGCAGAAACAATGCAGCACTACCCCGCTCCATTCGACGAAGCAAGAACTCGCGGCTGGATTGAATGGAATCTTGACAATTACAAAAAATATGGCTTTGGTCTTTGGGCAGTTGTGCTAAAAGAAACCGGCGAATTTATTGGAGACTGCGGACTTACCCTTCAAAATATTGACGGCGAAATGCTTCCGGAAATCGGATACCACATTCACAAAAAATACTGGAGACGCGGTTTTGCAAAAGAAGCAGCACGCGCTTGCCGCGACTGGACTTTCACAAACACAAAATACAACAAAATTTATTCATATATGAAATACACAAACATTGGCTCGTATTCAACGGCGCTTGCAAACGGAATGAAAAAAGTAAAAGAATATCCCGACCCAAAAAATGAAATTTCGTATGCTTACGCAATCAGCCGTGACGAATGGAATAAAATTAAAGAAGAACAAATCGGCTAAATCAAAAAACGAAAAAAAACATTCAACAAAAAAAAGGACGGAAATCATGAGCAATAATTTATTTTTATTTGGAAAACGAACAAAATCACCTAAAGCAATTGGAGCTTTTTTAATTATTTTTGGAACAGTTTACATTATTGTTTCAAGTGCAATTTACGTAAAAGATGAAGTATTCAAAAAGAACGCAATAAAAACAACAGGCGTTGTAGTTGAAAATGTAAAATCCGAAAACGGACAAAACTTTAGAACACGCTATTCTTACATAGATGAAGCTGGAAATGAACATTTTACAACAGGCTCGTCGAGTTCAAACAAAATTGAATACGAAGTTGGAACTATAATTCCGGTTTATTATTCAAAGGCAAAACCTGAAAAATCAATTTATGAAAGTCCAACTGTAAAATTCGTAATTAAGTTTTTTTTCTTTATTGGATTTTTGGTTATTGTAATTGGGCTTATTTTATACATCAAAAACAAAGATAAACCGGTTGTTTGGGAAAAAATTGGTTTTTCTGGAAAGTCAAAAAAATCAGATTACGAAGATGAATAAAATATCTCGCGAGGCAGCACGAAACTTTCTCGTTAATTACCAGAATCTCAATGCAAACGAAAAACTGGAAGGTGCAAAAGGCACAACAATTTTTATGAACAAAGTGCGTTGCATTCAGTTTGATCCATTGAACGTTGTTGGAAAAAACGCAGACCTTGTGCTGCAATCGCGAATTGCAAACTACAAAAGCGAAGTTTTATTTGACCTACTTTACAAAGAGCGCAGTTTATACGACGCCTTTGATAAAATGATTTCAATAATCCCGCTGGAAGATTATCCTGCTATGGCGCAGATTCGCCAAAAAGCTGTTGAGCAACTAAAAGCAATTTTACAATGGCGCAATTCCATAGCAGCGCTGGATATTCTCGACGAAGTAAAAGATTTTATTCGCGAAAACGGCCCGCTTCCAGCAACAAAAATAAATATTGGCGAGCACGCAGATTCTGGAAAATGGGGGCACAAAAAACTTTCAAGTGCCGCTCTCGATTATCTTTATCACAAAGGAGAACTTGGAATCAGTTCAAAAATAAAAACTCACAAAGTTTATGATTTAAGCGAACGGCTTTTTCCAAAAGACATTTTGAATTCTCCAAGCCCATTTAAAACCGAACACGATTTTGCAAAATGGTATATAAAGCGGCGCATTGGCGCAGTTGGACTTTTATGGAATAAAAACGGCGGCGCCTGGCTTGGTTTTTACACTCAAGATACAAAGCTTAGAACTCAGATTTTGCAGGAACTTGTACAAGAAGGCGAGATTTTAGAATATGAAGTTGAAGGCTTAAAAGAAGTTTTCTACATCAAAAAAGAAGATGAAAATCTTATTGGAAAACCTGTAAAAAATAATGTGGCACAATTCATTGCACCTTTAGATAATCTGATTTGGGACAGAGAAATGACAAAAGCCCTTTTTGATTTTGAATACACTTGGGAAGTTTACACTCCAGTTGCAAAAAGAAAATTCGGCTATTACGTTTTGCCGGTGCTTTATAAAAATCAATTTATTGCACGCTTTGAGCCAGAACAAAATCGTGGAAAAACTCCGCTGCAAATTAAAAACTGGTGGTGGGAACCAGAAATAAAAATCACCGAAAAAATGATAGAAGCTATAAAAGACGCGTTCAGCCGCTTCAGTAATTTTCTTGGAGTGCCAATTATTGAAGAAAAATACTGGCGCGAAAAACTAAAAAACTAAGGAACTAAAAATCAGGTTTGCAAATAAAATGCAAAAGGTTTCCTGTTGAAGGGTGATAAAAAGTGATTTCGGTTGAATGCAACATAAGCCGCTCGCCGTTTTTGCAGTTACCGTAAAGGCTGTCGCCAACAATTGGAATACCAAGCCCGCCTTTTTCGCAAGGGCAACTAGAAGCAAGCCTAAGCTGATGAGTGCGCCCAGTAAGCGGAGAAAACTCAACTCGGGTAACTTTGCGTTCGTCTTTGCCGCAGTTTGATTTTAAAACTTCAACGCCAAGTTTTTTCCATTCAGTAATACCAATTTTACCGTTTTGTTCATCATAAATCTGATAAGGCCTGTTTTCAACATCAAGCCTAAAAGGAAGCTCAGTTCGCCCTTGCGGTTTTCCGCGCAAAATTCCGTCTAAAAGCGCAAGGTATTTTTTGTGAACTTTTCCGGCGGCAAACTGCTCATTTAAAATTCTGTGCGCATTTTTATTCAAAGCCAAAACTAAAAGGCCCGAAGTTTCCATATCAAGCCGGTGAACAGCACATTGTTTTGGAGCCTGCGGAAAATAAAAATGAACACGATTTTCCACACAATCAGCTTTTTCTTCACCGCGACCAGGAACAGAAAGAAGTCCGCTTGGCTTGTTTACAACAACAATATCACAATCGCGATACAAAATTTCAAGGCCCAAAATGGAAGGAAGAATAAAACCGCAACGCTCATCGCAAGGCGGATACGAAGTGCCGGCCGTTTTATGAGCCGTATTTTTTCCAAAGTACACTTCGTCCATGCTAACAATTTCATAGCCTTTTTCAAACGCAAAAGACAAAAGTTTTGGCGCGCAACAGTCGCCAGTTCCAGTTGGTGGAAGTTTTGAGCCGTGAAGTTTTATGATTTCATTTAAACGGATTTTTTTGCCAATATAGTTTGTAAAAGAATAAAGAGAAAAAACTTTTTGCAGCGAAGAATCAGTAAGTTCCGTGCGTTTTTTTTGAAGATTCAATAAATCAGTTTGATTTGTGCCGGCAGCTTTAAGTTGATTGATTTTGTCTGTAAGAAGATGAATTTCTTTATCATTTTCAAAAAGAGCCTTTTCAATTTCGCTTCCCGAAACAATAGAAGGAACAAAAAAATATTGTGCTCCAATTTTAGAAGAAAAACTTTTTTCATCGCAACAAGCAAGTTCAAGAATCTTACTGTTACCACTTACAGCAAAAAGAACAACGCGCTTTCCACCATAAACCGATTCATCTTTCTTCCAGCAAACAAGAGCGCCAATCATAAGCCCTTGATTTTTACGTTCAGAACTTTCCCGCGCAACCTGCTTTAATAAAACTTCGCCAGATTCAATTAAGGCAATGAGTTTTTTACAATAAAATCTTGCAGATTCCTGCGGGAACGGTGGAAACATTATTATTTGAGATTTCTGATTTCGACAGAGCCGTCTTCTTTAGAAATAAAGACAATCGGCTTATTTTTAGTAAAAAGCCCGGTTTCAACAACACCAACAATCGAATTGATTTTAGTTTCCATTTCAGGAACATTAATCGGCTCTTTCCAGGTGCAGTCCAAAATCTGATTTCCGTTATCAGTAATTACAGGGCCGGCTTTACGAACACCTTCGCGAAGAACACAATTTGCGCCAAGAGCATTTAAAGCATTAGTAACAGGCACGCGCGCCTCACCAATAATTTCAACGGGAACAGGAAATTTTGTGCCAATGCCAGAAACAGCTTTTGAAGAATCAGCAATAACAACAAAAACTTTTGCATTATATTCAACAATTTTTTCGCGAACGTGAGCTGCGCCGCCGCCTTTAATACAGTTGCAGTCTGGGTCAACTTCATCAGCACCGTCAATAGCAAGATCCAGCTGTCCACCAATAATTCTATCATTCATAGAAAAAACTGGAATTCCAAAGTCCTGGCAGGCATTCTGCGTCTGAAAACTAGTTACAACAGCTTTAATATCATGCAATTTGCCGCTCGAAATATGCTCAGCCAAACGCTTTACAGCAGGCATTGCAGTTGAGCCAGTTCCAAGACCGATTTTCATACCGCTAAAAATAAGTCCTTTTTCAATCAAAGTATCAACTGCTGTATTTGCAACCAAAGTTTTTTGTTCCGACTGTGATAATCCCATTTTTTTCCTCGCTAATTTTTAAAGAAATTATTTTGATTTATTTATTCATAATCTAAGCCAGTAAATAGTTTAAACTGTTCAAATCCCTGATATTCAAGCATTTTATAACCATTACAAACTTTACAACCAGCAATTGCGGCGCGCTTCATAATCGGAGTAACGCTCGGCTCATAAACAATATCAAAGACCATCTCGCTACCCTTAAAATCATAAAAATAAATCGGGTCGTTTTCACTAGAAGAAGGGCCTTCAGAGTTCATACCAACAGAAGTAGTTTGCACAATAAGGGTAGAATATTCGTTTAGCTTACTCACGCAATGCGGAGAAAGTTCACAATAAGAAAAGCCGTACTTATCAGCAAGTTTTGCCGCCGTTTCAACCGTTCGGTTGAAAATGCAAACCTTTGCACCCATAAGTTTAAGAGTATAAATTATCGCTTTGGCCGCGCCCCCAGCGCCAATAACCGAAACCTTTTTGTGCTTGAGCTTTACCCCGCCAAGAAATTCCTCAAGGGCGCGGCGGAACCCCGTTGCATCAGTATTATAGCCCAACCATTTATTATTTTTACGAACAATCGTATTGCAAGCACCAATTTGCGCAACTTCCGGCGACTGTTCGTGCAAATAGTAAAGCACAGATTCTTTATGCGGAATAGTGACCGAAAGGCCGCGAACACCAATTTTTTCGCAAAAACTCAAAGTGTCAGAAATTAATGGCGAACGAAACGGCAAATAAAGAGCGTTCAAAGCCTTATTTTCATAGCCCTTATTGTGAATTTCCGGGCTCGAAGTTTTTACCAAAGGCCAGCCAGAAATTCCATAAAGCTGAGTATCCTGATTAATAGATTTAAAATGATATAAATCGTTAATCATAATTGGATCAATATGCCCAATAGATTTAGTATGTTCTATCCCCTCAGACGGAGAAACATAAGTCAAAAATGAATTAGTGTAACTTGCAAGAATTCTCGAAGGAAATCCCAAAGGGCCCATTGCACATAAAATATGGTCATATTGAGTCATTCGCTCGCCTTCTTTAAAAAGATTCAAAACATCAGAAAGCGAATGAGGCATAAAAGCAATTTTTGGAATTTCATAACCGGTTTTACGCATAATATCGCAGCGTTCGCGAATATTCAAAACCGGATCAGTCATATTATGATAACTTCTGATGATTCTAACACCAAAGGCCATTGCAGCATCCTGAATGCTTGGAATATGAAAATCATCTTCAAAATCAACAAAAGCAAAATTTTTAGCTTTATCAGGATTTGCAAAAGCAAGCGCGCGACCAAAAAGATTAGTTCGCGCAAATTCGCCGCCGCTAAAAAGACCGCCGTCAACATCACGCCGAATAGTTAAAATACAAGGCTGATAAATCATAGAAGGAAAACGGCGAGCATAAAGCTGTTCATCTTCATTCAGATAATCAACACGAAGCTCAACTAAATCAATATACTTTTCATATTTTTTTACAAGCTTAACATCTTCATCAAGAGTTTTGCCCGTAAGCGTCATACATACCAACGGCTGATTCATTTTTCAATCCTGATTTTTCCAAAAACTAATTTACAGTTTTTCTGGAAATAACTTTGTTTACAACAGAAAGTTCGAGAGTTGTTCCCTTTGGAACAGCATAAGGAACCGTAACATTTCCACCAGGATGATTAAAACTCAAAATAGTGTAAGAGTTTCCTTCCGGCGGATATGCTTCAAGTTTCATAGGAACCGGATACGGATAATCTGCAACCTTTTCCTTATAAATACCAAAAATATTTTCGTTATAAACGCCTTGAGGCAATGCCATTTCAAGAGAAATGCGAGTGTAATTTCTAATAAACTCATCATCAAAAGCCTGCTGATCAACAACAGTTCCAGGAACTTCGCCGTCAGTTGCCTTGTGAGACTTAATATCAAAAACAAGTTTACTGCGAGCCATAGTCTGAAGCAAATCGTTTACAGACTGGCCAATAAGATACGGCGCCTTAGTATTTTCGTAATTTGGACCGCGGCTTACAACCAGCTGAACTTTAACCGGTTCAGAAATATGAGTTCCAGCCGGCGGATCCTGTTCCAAAATAGTTCCAGCGTCAGAAGCATCAGGTTTGTATTCAGGTTCCAAAAGAACAATAAGCGGCTTTTGACCGGCAAAAAGAGTTTGAAGTTTCATACGAAGATCTTCAATATTCATTCCAGAATAATCATCAACTTTATCAACAATAACACCGCGGCTTACAACCAGAGAAACGCGGCTATAACCTTTAACAATAGCACCGGCTTTTGGAGACTGGTCTAAAATAGTTCCCTCATCGCCAGGAGTTTCAGAATAGCGCAAACTGATTTTTGGATAAAGCTCTTTTACCTGCATTTCCAAAAGCGCATCTTCAAGTTTTTTTCCTTCAACATTTGGAACAAGAACTTTTTCCGGGCCTTTTACATTAATAAAGAAAATCGTAAAAGCCGCAAAACACATAATTGCAAAAGCACAAAGCAGAATTCCAAGAAAAGCCGGAATATTGCCCTGAAATTTTTGATATGATTCAGAAAATTCAACCTTAAGCTTTTTGCTCTTTTTCAAAACCTTTTTAAAATCAGGCATTTTGATTTCATTTCGTTCATTGTTCTCGTCCATAGTTTTCCTCTTCTTAAAACTTTATTGCAATACAGCGCCAATAAAATTTCTAGCACCGTTCATAAAACTCTTGTAATCCATAGCGTTTTTTCCTTGCCGTTGAAGTTTGCGAACAGCAAGAACGCCATTTCCCGTTTTTATAAGAATACCGTGCGCTTTAGAAAATTCCAAGACCGTGCCAGCTACAGCGTTGCTGCAATCAACAGAACAAACAGACTGTTCAGCAAGTTTCGATTCAAGGATTCTAAGAGGCACACCATTTTCCAGCGTCCAGCAAGCAGGCTCAGGAAAATAAGCTCTAATTTTAGCTTCAATAACTTCGGAATCTTCGTTCCAGTTTATTTTACCATTTTCTTTAGAAATAATTCCAGTATAAGAAGCCTCGCCTTTTTGCGGAACACCACAAGGAAGCGCACCAGTTTCAACACAAGTTTTGATTACATTCAAAATCAAATTTGCGCCTTCTTTTGCGCTATAGTTTAAAAGCGACTCGCAAGTTTCACTTCCATTCAAATCAACAACAGTTTGAGCTAAAATATCGCCTTCGTCCATTTTTAGACTTAAAGTTTGCACAGTTACAGCAGTTTGATTATCACGATTTAAAATTGCAGCCGGAACAGGCGTGCAGCCGCGATATTTTGGCAAAAGAGAAGGATGAAGATTAATTCCACCCATAGAAAAAAGAGCCAAAAACTTTGGACCAAAAATATGGCCGTAAGCAAAACTTACAAGTAAATCAGCGCCAAGCGGTAAAATTGATTCACGCGCAGCCGAATCCAAATGTTCTGGAGTAAAAACCGGAATATTGCGCTCGGCCGCAAAAGCTGCAACGGGCGTTGGAACCAGTTCTTTGTGGCGGCCTTTTGCCGAAGGCGGATTGGACAAAACACCCGCAATCTCAAAACCGCAGGTGCTTTGCGCATTGGCGAGAATCTCTAGTGTGAGACGGGCTGCCTCAGGGCTTCCCGCAAATAAAATCCGTATCATTTAGCTTTTTTAGATTCCTTTGCTGCAATTTTCGCAGCAATTCGCTTTGCCTTTGCTTCTTTTTCTTTAGCCTTTTGTGCCGCGCGCTCCGCACGCTTTCTAAACTGAGCTTCAGTTTTTTCAGCAAAAGCCTTATCACCGCGGTCAATATACAAAATGCCGTCTAAATGGTCATTTTCATGCTGAATAATTCGAGCCAAAAGTCCGTCTGCGTCAAGCGTAAAAGGGCGGCCATTTTCATTCAAAGCCTGAACAGTTACGCGCACCGGGCGAGTAATAGATTCATAAACCTGCGGAATGCTTAAGCAGCCTTCCTCATAAGCCGCAACTTCTTCAGAAGTTTTTATAATCTGCGGATTAATAAAAACACGCTTTACATCATCATCAGACATAGCAACAAAAATGCGCAAACCTTTGCCAACCTGCGGGCCGGCAAGGCCAACGCCGTCAGCATCAATCATAGTTTCCAGCATATCATTTGCAAGCTGGCGGATTTCGTCATTTACTTCTGCAATAGGCTCAGCTTTTTTTCTTAAAATATCTTCACCAAGTTTTGTGATGTTAAGAATCATTTTTCACCTCTAATGCGGGCAGCGCGGGCATGACCAGCAAGCCCTTCACTATCGCCAAGATAGCCGGCCGCCGCTGTACTCTTTAAAGTTCCGCTTTTACCCTTTTCTGCGCGCAGCGTTGTAACAGTTTTCAGGAACATTCTAACACTAAGCCCGCCTGTATAGTGAGCAGCACCGCTGGTTGGCAAAGTATGATTCAAACCAGCTGCATAATCGCCCAAAACTTCTGCGGAATAGTGGCCAACAAAAAGAGAGCCGTAATTATGAACACCATTTTCGATTTTGTTTCTAACAGAACCTTCGTCCAAAGCAATTTCAAGATGTTCAGGCGCCTTTTTATTTGCAATTTCAATTGCGTCTTCAATATTTTCAACCAAAATGATTTTTCCAAAAGTATCAATACTCTGGCGGGCAACAGCCTTTGTAGTAAGAGTTTCAAGCTGAGTTTCAATTGATTCACTTACCTTTGAAGCAAAGTCCATATCATCAGTTACAAGCACCGGCTGTGCAACAATATCGTGTTCGGCCTGAGCCAAAAGGTCTGCTGCAACCCATTCAGGATTAGCAGATTTATCAGAAATAATCATAACTTCTGTAGGGCCGGCAACAAAATCAATACCAACAGCGCCGTAAACAGCCTTTTTTGCAGAAGCAACAAATTTATTTCCAGGTCCAACAATTACATCAACCTTAGGAACGCTTTCTGTTCCGTAAGCCATTGCACCAATAGCCTGAGAACCACCCACAGCATAAAGATGATTTACACCGCAAATGTAAGCTGCGGCCATAATTCCTTCATCAGCATAAGGTTTACCACCAACATAAGCCTTTCCAGGAATTCCACTTCCAGATTTACCGGCAGCAACCTTATCATCAGGGTGAACACGCGGTGGAGTACAAATAATTACATTAGGAACACCAGCTGCAACAGCAGGAGTTACAGTCATAATCACAGTTGAAACAAGAGGAAATCGGCCAGCAGGAACATAACAGCCGGCAATATCAACAGGAATTGTTTTCTGACCGGTAAAAAGGCCAGGCTCAAGTTCTTCTTCAAAATCCTTAAAAGATTTTTTTTGAAGCTGAGCAAAGCGCAACGCAAGTTCGTGAGAGTAAACAATAGCATCATAAACATCGCGCTTTTCGATTTTTAGCTTTTCAGCAGCTGCCGCAAGTTCTTCTTGTGGAACTTCAAAAATTGCAGGAACAGAAACATCAAATTTCTGACCATAAAGACGAAGCGCTGCATCACCTCTTTTTTGAACTTCTTCGAGAACAGATGTTACAACTTCGTTGGATTCTCCAAAGGTTCGGCCTTTAAAAAAATCCGGCTCTATGTCTGCATATTTTTCAATTTTAATCATAATTCAATCTCCTTAGTAGTTGGCAAGCTCAACTTGCCTTTGAGCCATTCTTTCGATAAAACTAAAACGCCTTTGCAGCTCGCAGTTTTAACGGTTTTGAATTATTGGCTACTTTTCTTTGTGTCGGCGATCCAGTTCGTCATAAACGTCCTTCCATGTAACGCCCTCTTTGTACATAAGAACATTTACAAAATAAATGAGATCTGCCGCTTCCCAAATAACTTCCTCGCGACCTTCGGCCTCACAAAGCTCTTCAGCTTCTTCTTCTACCTTTTCGCGCACGCGTTTTGCGTCAAGAGTTGCAGTATAGCTGCCAGGTTTAGGATTGGCAAAGCGATCTGCAATAACATTATATAATCTACCCATGCTTGATTTTTCGCCAGGGTCTGTAGTAAAGCAAGTCCAGCTTCCAGTATGGCAAGAAGGGCCAGTTGGAAGAACAGTTGCAAGAATACAATCTCTATCGCAGTCGGCACGCATACGAACCAGCTGCAAATAATTTCCGCTTGTATCGCCTTTAGTCCAAAGCTCGTTACGAGAACGGCTCCAAAAAGTAAGACGCCCGCAGTCAAAACTCTTACGCACAGCCTGCTCATTTGCAAAAGCCTGCATAAGTACCTCTCCGTTTGCACTCTGCGCAATAACAGGAATCATTGGTGATTTATCAAAATCAAGACAGGCAACAAAAGCGTCTGTCAGATTTACTTTGTTAGTATAAAGAGCCATTCCAAGCTGAACATCACAATGAAGTTTTTCAAGCTCTTTGATTTCAGGAACAGAAGAAATACCGCCCGCAGCTACAACACGGCAAGAAACCGCATTGCGAAGCTCGCGAACATAATCCATATTTGTACCTTGCATACAGCCTTCTTTTTCAACACAAGTAAAAAGAAGTTCAGAACAGAATTTTTCAGCCTGCTTTGCCCCTTCGATTAAAGGAATATCAACAGTTTCTGTCCAGCCTTTTACAGCAATTTTTCCATTAATAGCGTCAACAGAAATAATGATTCTATCTTTACCAATTGCAGCTGCAAGTTCGTTCAAAAAATCTTCGTTTAAAACTGATTCACCAGGCTTTGGCTCGCTCTTCCATGCAGAAGAACCAATAATAACTTTTTCAGCGCCAAGACTAATAAGCTCGCGTGCTCTTTTTACAGTTCTAATTCCACCGCCGGTACGAACATTTCCATGATGAAGAAGTGATTTTAAAAGCGGGGTATTAACAGTATTCCCCTTTGCATCAACATTTCCTAAAGCTGCATCTAAATCAATAACAGCAACTTCGCCATACATGTCAAACTGGCTGATTAAAGCATCAGCATCATCTCGCTGTAGCACCAGTTCCTTGCCGTTCTTTAACTGAACGACGTGTCCGTTTTTCAAATCAATTGAAGCAATTACCATAATTCTAATTTTACCAAATTTCCAAAGTTTATACAAATGAATAATTATATAGAAAAAAACAGAAAAAAAAGACTGCCGAAAAAAGGAGGAAACGGCAGTCTTAATAAAAAAATGGAGTTATTTTCAAACAAGCATCGCGTTGATGTTTACTAAAATAACCACGAATTGCAAAAGTAGTTACAAAAAAAATAAAAAAAAACTGCAAAACCGGCAATTTTTAGCCAATTTTGCAGTTTATAAAAGCAAAAATCAGATTTAGTAAGTATAAGCCTTAGACTTAATATCCTGAATTGCTTCTTCAAGTTTTTCCTGAGAAATCTGCTCCATAAAGTCGCGGATTTGAGACGGAGACATATAAAGCGAAACCTTAGGAGTAAAGTTTTTGCCACCGTCGCTTGTAGTGCGCGAAGGCACAAAGCAAATTAAAAGATATGGTCTTTTTGCAATAAATTCATAATTTACATAATAGTCGTTGCGCTCGCAGCCAATAACAGGGCTCAACAAGCCAAACCAAACAGAACATTTGGAATTAAAATATGCAGTTTTACGGTTTACCTTTTGATGAACAAGAGTTCTTGACTCATATTGTTCCAAAAAAGTTTTGCAGGCTTTTAAGATTTTGTCGCGCTCAGCTTTGCGCAAAATAATAGCAACTTCGTTTACATCATCGCGAAGATGAAATTCCAGCGCATTAGTGCGTGGAACAAAACCAACAGTTTTAACCTCGCGTGTTTTTACAGTTTTACCGCTTTTTCGCAAAAAGAACAAAGGTGCAAGGTCTACAGGATCTATATCAGCTACAAAGTTTTCATTTGCAGCGGGTTCTGCAATGTGAATAATTTCCGATTCATCTAATGTATAGTCGTAGTTTTCGTCGTAAGCCACTTGTGAATCAGATTTTTTTGATGCACAGGAAATAATACCCAAACAAAAAATACAAGATAAAATTAATAAAATGTTTTTTTTCATAATTCTTCCTAATTAATATTTTGTAATTGCACTTTTTTAATAAAACACAAAAACGGCTGCCAACCGTTTAACAGCAGGCAGCCGTACTAATAAAAGCTCTAAGCGAACCTTAAATTAGAAGTGAATCTTAGCACCAATGTTGATTGTACCAAGTTTTACATTGTAATGCTTTTCATCATAATCTGTAGTATTCAAGAGGTTAGCAGATGAGTACTCAGCAAATACAGTTGTATTGTCGATAAGACCGTTTACATCAACACCAGCTTTAAGGTTGAG
>JAEEGL017377490.1_pt1 | contig 16256 bp, 13 predicted proteins | sample 9134231 | NCBI WGS metagenome assembly JAEEGL01 (sample SAMN16246548, study PRJNA631951) | gut metagenome | biome: gut microbiome; feature: rumen; material: fiber-attached | host: Bos | place: Iran: Karaj | collected 2018-10
CCATAGGTACAGACGGAGCAGGATCCAATAACAGTCTTTCCATGTTCCGTGAGATGTATCTTAATACTGTTCTTTCAAATATCGAGACAAATAATGCTGCTTCAGTAAATCCGTTTAAGATCCTTAAGGCGGGAACTACCGGAGGAGCTCTATGTATGGGTATTACAGATTCTGATGTTCTTGCGGTAGGTAAGAATGCTGATATTATCATGATCGATATGAGCAAGCCTTGCATGCAGCCTGAGAATAATATCGTAAACAATATCATTTACAGTGCTGATAATTCATGCGTTAAGATGACGATGATAAACGGTAAGATCCTATACGAGAACGGTGAATACACCACTATTGATTACGAAGAAACAGTTAAGAAGTGTGCAGAACTCTTGCCGGAACTGGCGTGATCAGTATTAATGTTCAGGGTACTTAAGTATTTCCGTAATTACAGACTAAGGTCGGTATTAAGTCCACTTTTTAAACTGTCTGAAGCGGTATTTGAGCTTATCGTACCGCTTGTAATTGCCGATATTATCGATAAGGGAATACCTGCTTCTGATTCTGTATATATAAGAAACAGGGTATTATTGCTCCTTGTTTTTGCGGTGGTAGGATTTGTAAGTGCTATCTTGGCCCAGTATTTTGCTGCCACTGTAGCATGTGATATATCGAGTGATCTTCGCCGCGATCTGTTTAACAAGATACAGAAGCTGTCTGTTACCGAATATGAGAAGCTTGGTTCATCCAAGATAGTAACAGGTCTTACATCTGATGTTAATCAGATCCAAAGCGGTATTAACCTGTTCTTAAGACTTCTTCTGAGATCTCCGTTCATTGTTTTTGGTGCCGTAATAATGGCGTTCACGATCAGCGTCAGATTAGCCCTGATCTTTGTAAGTGCAGTTGTTTTACTTGGTATAGTCGTCGCTCTTAACATGAGATCAGCGATCCCTGCTTATAAGAAGACCAGGGAAGCCCTTGATGTGGTTGCAGGTCATGCTGATAACGGCTTGCAGGGTGTACGTGTAATACGCGGATTTAACAGGTCCGGAGATGACTACAAAGAATTCATGGATGAGTCTTTCCGGCTTTATATGTTTCAAAAGGCAGCTGCTAAGATATCTTCTTATCTTAATCCTCTGACATTTTTGATTATTAATGCTTCTATTTGTCTTCTCATCTATAGAGGCGGAGTTAATGTCAGTGTTGGAAGATTGTCTCAAGGACAGGTTGTTGCTTTATATAACTACATGTCGCAGATACTGGTTGAACTTATCAAGTTAGCAAATCTTATTATCACTGTCAGCCGTGCAGTGGCTTGTGCAGGAAGAGCTGAAGCTGTTCTTGATCTTAAAGAAGATGTTTTCCATGGTACGAAGGTCTTGGATGATGTATCCGGTTCACATTCACTTGAGTTTAAGAATGTGTGTTTTGGATATGAGGGAAGTTCAGAGAATGTTCTTAACAATATAAGTTTCAGCGTTGATCCCGGACAGATAATTGGTGTTATCGGTATGACCGGTTCGGGTAAGTCAACTATTGCAGCATTGGCATCAGGCATTTACAGACCTACATCAGGAAGTGTTCTCATAGACGGGGAATCTATTGACGAATATTCAAAAGATACTCTAAGCAGCGGTATCGGGATTTGTTTGCAGAAAGCTTCCATGTATACGGGTTCAATACTTCATAATGTCTCGCTTGGCAGGGGAAATGTTGACAGACAAGCGATTGATGAGGCTTGTACAGTCTCTTTAACAGATGATGTTTATGGAACTAAAAAGGAAGGCATCTATTATGAGATCGGTTCAAACGGTGCAGGATTGTCAGGAGGGCAGAAACAGAGAATAGGAATTGCCCGTACATTGGCAGGACGCCCCGGATTGCTGATATTTGATGATTCAACTTCAGCTCTTGATGCTGTAACAGAAAGGAAGTTTCTGTCTAATTTAAGAACAATAAAGAACAGACCGACGGTCATTCTCATATCTCAGAAGATAAGAAGTGTTAAGAACTGTGACAAGATAATGCTTCTTGAAGACGGCGTTATATCTGCTTTTGCTCCTCATAATGAACTTTGCCGCACCTCACAGGTTTATAAAGACTTGATAAGGCTTCAGTCGGAAGGGGAGGATCTCAATGAATAAGAGAACTCTTCTTAAAAGGTTTATGAAGTACACAGGCGGTTCTCCGTCTCAAGGTTATATAGTGCTGTCTTTTGTAAGCGCCGTTATTTATTCATTATGCTCTATGTTCATTCCTTACTTTGCAGGAAAAGCCATAGACAGTTTTACTCCGGTTGTTGATTTTACGGTTCTTACGAAGAATATTGTAATTATTTGTGGTTTGGTCGCGATTGCATCTTTATTTCAGTATTTGCTCAATGTTACCAACAACAGTATTTCTTATGCGGCAGTAAGGAAACTCCGTAACGATGCATACAGGAAGATATCCAAGGTGTCTGTAAGTTATCTTGATACGACCAGCACCGGTGCGGTACAAAGTATGCTTATAAGTGACAGCGAGACAGTAGGGGACGGCCTTATATTGTTCCTTAATCAGTTCTTCTCCGGGCTTACGGCAATATTCTTTACTCTCGGTATAATGCTGTTCATCGACTGGAGGATTGCTTTGTTTGTAATGATATTTACTCCGGTCTCATTTATAGTTTCAGATTTTATTGCTAAGAGGTCTTACGGTTCGTTTAAAGAGCAGTCTCAGGTCAGATCTGCACAGACATCTTATATCCAGGAGATGACATCTAATTTTAAGACTAACTATGTGTTTGGAACTTCTGATCTTACTATGAACCGGTTTAATGAGATCAATGATAAATACAGGAAGATAGCTGGAAAAGCGACATTCTATTCATCTATAACAAATCCTTCCACGAGATTTATTAACGCACTTATATATGCGTTTGTTGCACTGATAGGATCGTTCCAGGTAATTTCTGTTTCTCTTACTGTCGGTGAGCTTGCTTCACTTCTAATGTATGCAAATCAGTTTATGAAGCCTTTTAACGACTTATCTTCAGTTTATACCGAGTTGTCAGATTCTTTCGCATGCCTGCAAAGGATATTCACTTTCCTTGATGAGGAGGATCTTAGCGATAACCTTTTCGAGAAGGGGGAGGCTTTGCTTGAAGGGGCAGATGATGGGATCAAGATCGAGTTTAAGGATGTTTCTTTCTCATATGTTAAGGGTAAGCCTGTGTTGAAGAATGTCTCGTTTACTGTGGAGCCTGGATGCTCATGTGCGCTCGTAGGACCCACGGGCTGCGGTAAGACAACTATAATTAACCTGCTTATGAGGTTTTATGAGCCGGATTCAGGTGCAATCTACATCAATGATGTTAACATTGCCGATATACCGCGCAATACGCTCCGCAATTATATCGGTACTGTCAGCCAGGATACATGGTTCCGTGACGGGAAGATCATTGATAACATAAGATACGGGCGCCCTGATGCTGATGATGAGACTTGTATGAAGGCGGCTTTGGTTACCGGTGCGGATTCGTTTATCAAGAAACTGCCTATGAAGTACAATGAAGTGATGGATTCGGGAAGAGATGACATCTCCGAAGGACAAAGACAGCTTTTGAGCATTACGAGAGCGATGGTACGCGATCCTTCGATTCTCATCCTGGATGAGGCAACTTCTTCTGTTGACGTCCTGACAGAGGTAAGAATAAGAAATGCGGTTAAGGCATTACTTGCAGGAAGAACGGGTATAATAATAGCGCACAGACTTTCTACGATTATCGATGCTGATAAGATCGTCGTTATCGAGCAAGGTAAGGTCAGTGAGGTCGGCAAGCACGAGCAATTGCTTAAGAATAAAGGCTTTTACAGCAAGCTTTATGCTTCATATATTGATGATTAGAGGGAAAAATTATGAATACTATGCTTGAGACTTTTAAGAATGATATTAAGGGTAAGAATGCAGCGGTTATCGGTGTGGGTATATCCAATACGCCTCTTATAAGATGGCTTTACTCTCTTGGGGTTAATGTTACGGCTTTTGATATCCACACGGAAGATGATCCTTCTATATCGAAGACAAAGGCTGAGTTTGAATCTGACGGAATCAAGATATCCTGGTCTTTGGGTGCGGACTATCTTGACAGGCTTATGAGTGAATCATTCGAGTATGTATTTAAGACTCCCAAGATGAGATTCAGTGCACCGGAATTACAGGCTGCCAAGAATAATGGGAGTATCCTGACTACAGAGATGGAATTGTTTATGAATCTGTGTCCTGCCAGGATATTCGCGGTTACGGGATCTGACGGTAAAACTACAACTACAACTCTTATATCTGAGCTTCTTAAAGCACAGGGGTACAAGGTTTGGACCGGGGGAAATATCGGCACTCCGCTTCTTGATAAGATCGAGAGCATTGATCCCGGAGATATGGTGGTTCTTGAACTGTCTTCTTTCCAGCTGCTCGAATGTGTTACAAGTGCAGATGTAGCCGTGGTTACTAATGTTACTCCCAATCATCTGGATTTCCATAAGGACTATAACGAGTATATTGACGCTAAGACGAATATCTTCAAGTATCAGGCTCCTTACGGCAAGGTAATCCTCAACAGCGCATGCGATATCACTTACAAGATGAAGGAGCTTGCGAGAGGCAGTGTCTGCTTCTTTGCACTCGATGAATCCGTCGCGAAAAGGAGCGGCAGCAGTAAACTTAAGACAACGGCGTTCCTCGATGATAACGGAAATCTTGTTATTGAGGATATAAACGGCAGGAATAAGCTCATCAATGAGAATGATATCCTGATCCCGGGAAAGCATAATGTTGAGAATTATCTTGCAGCTGCACTTGCTGTAGAAGGATATGTATCTTCTGTTGCATTTGAGAAGGTTGCCAGGACTTTTAAGGGTGTTGCCCACAGAATAGAGTTTATAAGGGAACTTAACGGGGTTAAGTACTATAATTCTTCAATCGATACTTCACCCAACCGTACGATTAATACGATGAATGCTCTTGCTTCACGAGGCAACAAGGGGGTTCTCATCTGCGGAGGCGCTGATAAGAAGTGTGACTATACAGGTCTTGGAGATGCAATCCTTAATGTTTGTGACAGGATCGTCCTGTACGGCAATAATGCTCCTTTTGTTAAATCTATCCTTGAGAAGGAAGCTTGCGGAAGAGCTTATGAGCTTATAGAACTTGAGTCTCATGAGGGCGATGTTTATGAATTCCCTGAAACACGTGAAATTGTGCTTAATAAGTATAAAGAAGCTCTTAATATAGCTAAAGATATGGCAAAAGACGGTGAAATCGTCATTTTGTCGCCAATCGGGACCAGTTATGATCATTTCAGGCATTTTGAACACAGAGGGGACATGTTCAGAGAACTTGTAAACGGTCTGTAATTTGAATATTTAATATATAATAGTATTATGTTAAAGAAAATCTAAGAAGAAGGGTTTTTGGATGGAGAACAGGGCTGCCGGTCAGGCAGAAGTATTGAACAGATTTGTCAGGACGATGATCCTTATCATCGTTTCTCTTTTGTTATCTGTTCTTTCAGTTTCTTTCGCTGTTCACCATATGAGACTCCAGTTTGAAGGTGAATTCAAAGAAATTAGTGATAAAAAGCTTGAATCAGTCTGTGATGTTGTAAGAAGGACATTGAACGGAGATGAGATTGCTGCTGCTCCACAGGATGCTGCGGTTAAGTATGATGACGTTCTTGCCCTGATGCTTGCTGATACAGCTACCACTAAGTATACGTCTGAAAGTTATGGTCTTTTCCTTTATTCTGACGGTAAGCTTTCCGTTTTACTTAATCAGGGTGCAGAACCTCCCGAATCATTTGAGGTAGCAAGCCGTGATATATCTGAATGGCTTAATGCCGGTAACGAACCTACAACTATTAAATCCAATAATTCTGAGAGTATTCTCGTTCCTGTTGCCGATTCCTCAGGAAGATGTGTGGCAGTATTCGAGTATAAGTGCAGCTTCAACAGTTTGAAGACTGTAGGTAATGATTTTGAAGGTAAGATCCTGACTTCCGTTATTATTACGGTTTGTGCAGGGATACTTGTTTATATAATCCAGCTTCTTGTACCTAAGTTTATTAACAGGGGCAATAAGGGAGGACAGCGTCTATGAGCCGTAATTCAGCTGAAATAAGACGCAGAAAAGAAAAGCGCAGTATCGCGGCGACAATCGGATACTGTTTTGTTATCGTTCTTGTAGTTTTGCTCGTAATGAGTAATATCCTGACGGATACGTATACCGTTATCCTCCAGTCAGAGAGAGCAGAGGCAATGGAGTCACTGGCAGTTTCCTGTTCAACGGCTCTTGGTCATTCGAGGATCAACGAAGGAATGACATATCCTTTACCCGTATATTCTTACGATGATAACAAGAATTACATTTTTGATATTTATACCAAAGCAGGTAACTCATTCTTAAGACTTTGTACCACATCTGAAAGTGTTGGTACCGAACAGTATTATCTGTCCGGAGTAGGTGATGAGTATAACAACTGCTTTGAACTGCAGCATGAATCATTTACGAAGAGAACTGATAACGGTGTTGAATATGTGTGCGCTATTGCACCTATCATTTCTTCCGAGAATACCGTAGCCGGTATCCTGGAAGTCAGAATGCCTTATTATGATTATGTTTCCACAGTAAACGGAATGTCTTTAAGCTGGATATTTACGATCATATCGATTGCTATTGCAATGGCTATTATCATCTATCAGCTTAATCTGTTTGTTTCCACAGTATCCAGAGGTATATCCGGAAATGTTCCGGTTATCATCATGTATGGTACGGAAGCCATAAGTTTCCTGTCATTCTTCTGTGCTCTGGGAGCTGCGATGATACCTGTTATCATTCCGGAATACATTAAGAAGTCATTGCCTGATATGTCCTCTTCTTCATGGATAATACAGGCGCTGATAGCTCTTGGCCTTGTTCTTTATATGGCCGGTTTCTTTGGCGGATCTGCTGTAAGAAGAGAATTGAAGCTTAAGCTTACGAGTAAGATCGCCTTGATTATCACCGTAGCTGTCGGTTATATGTTAAGCCTTGTTGCAGGTATAGTTGATATTATGCCTTTGACTTTAGGTTTACTTCTGTTTATAGGTTTTGCTTACGGAATGTCACTTGATATTATGCGTGATTACAGAATCAACGCTGGAAGACTCGGTTATGAGGAATTCTCAGACCGCAATATCCACAAGATTCAGTATGCAGGATATTTCCTCGGTGTTTCAGTCGGTTCCGTTATCGCAGGTATCTGTTTTGAAAGATTCGGTCTATTGATAGTTAACATCATAAGCGGAGCTATAATGATCCTTTCCTGTCTTGGAATTATCTACTTTATCCGTGATAATCAGCCGGTCAAGGAATCTTATTTCCCTGTTAATAAGTGGCTTGAGCTATCTTCCGATAAATATGCCGGAAGGTTCCTTACATCCACTTACTTTACAATGGGTATTATGTTTGCCTTCCTTTTGGGATTTGTACCTAACTTCCTTGATAAGGTTGGCATATCTCTCGCGACTACATCATTCTATTATCTTGTAGCAGCTTTCTTTGCTCTGTTTATCGGATTTATCATCAAAGAAAGATTTTCATATGCTCTTACATCAAGAACGAGAGTTGTCATTTCTTCATTTGCTTCAGTACTCGGTCTTACTTTATTTGCGTTGTTGCCTACAGCCAAGATTCTTGTAGTATCGGTAGCTCTTATCGGATTAGGGCTCGGCATTCATGATTTTTATTATCTGTATGTTCTTTACCTTATAACTAATTCAAGGTTTAAAGTTAAGTATAACTTGAGAAAAGCTTCAGAGATGTCTTTCATAGCCGGTATTGCAGTGGCTGTCCCTGTTTTTGCTCTTGCCAATATCTTTGATATGAGGCTTGTCTTTATCAGTGCATCCGTCATCTATATGATCCTTTGTGCGCTCTATCCGATGTCGCGTTTCTCCGGTCAGCTTGATGAGAAAGATCCTGCATTAAGAAAGAATAAGAAGACTACTGATAATTCCAATATGCCTCCTATGCCTTATGCTCCTGAGCAGATAGTAATGGGCGAGGATACTGTAGATGCTATTACTAATGTGGAAGCTCCGTCTATTGATGTAAACAGCTTTATAGATGATCTTGCCGATGATACAAACATCGGGGAAGGAGGCTATAACGATGGATATGTGGAATGAGAAATTGACCCGTGAGAATTTCAATGCATTCTATCTCAGTACTGTCGATATGGTCTATTCTTCGACATACGGTATATGTAAAGAAACTACACGTACAGAGAATGCTATTGTTAAATCTTATATAGAGACTTACCAGCAGAGAAGTTCTATCAGGGGAGAAGATGTTGTATATGTATTCGGTGATATTCTTCTTAAGAATGCCGAAGAGATAGTTGAGAAGTATCCTCTTCCTGAGAATCTGTATTTTGCTCCAAGAACACTGGATGAATATACACGTAATTCGATGCTTGAGAAGATTACCGCCAAGCTTGATTCGACAGGTTATAAAGTAGCCGAATTTATTTCTTCCGAGAATAAGAAGGGCAAGCCGTCAAAAGCCGTACAGAAGGTTCTTGATGTTTTCCCGATAACTCCTTTGCTTGCTATACAGCTTGTTCTTCTGGCTGTAATCATTTGGGTCGTAAGTTCTCTTTCTATTAATCTTATTACCAGAAACGGATCAAATCCTGAAGCGGGTGATATGTTTGAATCGGTAGATCTTCAGAATAAATATGTAGCTGTATTGGATTATTATCCGCTTAATGTTCAATATGAAGTAACTGCAACTCCGGGTGATGAGGAAGCACCCCAGGAAGTTGAACCTTCAATTGATCAACCGGTTGATGATCCGTTGGCTCCTATTATAGCTGAGACAACTCCTTCTGAACCTTCTGCAACCAGAGGATGATTTTATTGTGACCTGATTATTTTTCTTTCCGTCTTAATGGCAGGAGGGTAAATACTATGAAAAACATTACCAAAGTTCTATCAACTACAGTTATCGCTTCAATGCTTCTTGCTTCAGGGTGCAGTCAGGTTAAACCTGATGGAGAACAGTATCCGACAGATCCTGATCTGTTTAATACAAGCATTAACTATGAAGATCTTGAAAGATGTTCTTTTAATGAGGATGATTTTAATTCGGATTATAACGAGTATTCATTCCGTCTTATGGCACAGGTCCTTTCTGCGGAGGATTCCGACAGGAATGTAATGGTGTCTCCTGCATCTATAATGTTTGCTATGGATTTGGCTTCAGCAGGTTCTAATGGTGACACTTTGACTCAGATTACTGATTTGTTTTCAGAAGGGGCTGATCCTCTTGAGCAGCAGGCTTTTGCAGTTGATATGATGGATCGTATTAATTCATCTGAAGGTGTTTCCTTCAATTGTGCAAATTCTGTATGGACTAATCAGTTAAGAATGTCATCCGGTCTTAATCCCGAGTATCAGGAATATATAGAAGATAACTTTGATTCTGAGGCTGTCGCTGAGGAATTCAGTGCTGAGACTGTTAATGAGATTAATTCCTGGATCGATGATCATACTAGCGGAATGATCGATCATGTTTTGGACGAGTTAAGTCCTAATACTGTTGCTGTTCTCGTTAATGCAATTGCATTTGAAGGAGAATGGGAACAGTCTTATGAGGATTGGCAGGTTAATGAAATGACTTTCACCACATCAACAGGAGATGAGATCGATGTTGATATGCTCTGTGACGGTTCTGAATACTATTTCGAGAATGATGTTGCCACAGGATTTATCAAAGAATACGCAGGTGGAGAGTATGCTTTGCTTGTAATGCTTCCCGTAGATGAGAGCATCAGTGCTAACGAATTCCTTGCTGATTTTACTGTTGATGACTATAACAGTTTTATCTCCAGCAGGACTTCTGAGTATGACGTATATACACAGATTCCAGAGTTTGATTATGACTATGATACAAGTCTTGCTGATGCACTTATATCTTTAGGTGTTGTGGATGCCTTTGATGAGAATCTTGCTGATTTTACCGGAATCGGTGTGGCTGACAGCGGTAATAATATATTCATCAGTCAGGTGCTTCATAATACGCATATTGAACTCGACCGTGAAGGAACAAGAGCCGCAGCTGCCACTACTATTGTAATGGAAGATGCAGCAGCGATGCCCGGTGAAATTAATGAGGCCAGATATGTATACTGCGACAGACCGTTCGCTTACGCGATAGTTGATACTGAGACTATGAATCCTATGTTTATCGGTACATATAACGGTTGATCATCAGATAACAATATTAGGGCATTCTTTACCTGAATCTATAGTCAGCACATTATCTATTGTTGTTTCAGCAATATTCTGCAAAGCTTCTTTGGTAAGAAAAGCCTGGTGAGAGGTGACGATAACGTTGGGCATGGATATGAGCCTGCTCAACGTATCGTCATCTATTATGCTGTCTGAAAGATCTTCATAGAAGTATCCTGATTCCTCCTCATATACATCGAGGCAGGCGGCTCCGATCTTCTTGGTTTTAATTCCTTCTAACAGGGCATCAGCATCAGTAAGAGCTCCTCTTGAAGTGTTGATGATTACAACACCGGGTTTTATCTTACCGAGTGTGCCAAGATTAAACATATGTCTCGTATCATCGGTCAAAGGACAATGGAAAGATAAGATATCAGATTCACGGTAAACCTCATCCAACGTCTTGTATTCAACATCCGGAATATCGGCAGGGAACTTATCGTATGCAAGAACTTTCATACCGAATCCTTTACAGATATCGATGAAGACTTTACCGATCTTACCTGTACCGATTACGCCGACAGTTTTACCGTGAAGATCAAATCCTGTCAGTCCTTGCAAGGAGAAATTAAAATCACGTGTTCTGATATATGCTTTATGAATCTTACGGGTTGATGTAAGAAGAAGAGACATTGCATGCTCGGCAACAGCATAAGGGGAGTATGCAGGTACGCGTACAACAGTTATTCCTTTCTGTGCAGCATACTTATAATCAACATTATTGAAGCCTGCGCATCTCAAAGCGATTATCTTAACGCCGTATTCAGACAATTGATCGATAACGTCTTTGTTAACTACATCGTTTACAAATACACAAACCGCATCACAGCCTTTGGCAAGGACTACACAATCTTCATTAAGCCTTGTGTCATAGAATTTATATCTGATTTTTGCCTGCTTAAGCTTAGGCTCAAAAACCTCAATGTCATAACTTTTTGTATCAAAGAAAGCGATCTTCATAATTACTCCTCCTTGGATTTGTTATCAGGATTAAAGCTTGCAAGCGGATTGCTGTCCACAGCCTCGCGCAGCTGCTCCTCATCTACGTGTGTATATATCTGTGTGGTTGAGACACTTTGATGTCCTAGAATCATCTGAAGGTTTCTTATATCCACATGACCATATTTGTACATCAATGTAGCTGCTGTATGTCTCAATTTATGGACTGAGTAAACTCGTGTATCAATACCTGCCTGCATAAGAAGGTTCTTGATAACTATCTGAATCATATCATCGGATATTCTTGTGCCTCTTTTGCTGACAAACAAAGCCTTTGAAGCCGATGGTTTAATGTTTATCTTCGCCCTTTGTGGAAGCCAGTCAGCGATAGCATCAAGACAGGCTTTGTTAAGGTAGATAGTACGTTCTTTATTTCCTTTACCAATAACAGTCAGGACCGAGTCATGGATATGATCAAGATCGATACCTCTTAATTCCGACAGACGCATACCGCAGTTAAGGAAGAGTGTAAGCATACAGTAATCACGCTCATTAGATTGGGCAGGGGATTCATATGCAGCTTCAAGCAGTTTACGGCTCTGTTCAAGCGTCAAATACTTAGGCAGTCTTTTTCCTATCTTGGGAGTTTCAATATCATAAGCAGGGTTCTCATCGATCAGATGTTTTTTTGAATGACAGTATTTGAAAAAACTCTTCAAAGACGCTATGTGTCTGGCTCTTGTGGAATTAGATTGTTTCTTCTCACGCCCAAGATAGATAAGGAAAACCAGAATGTCATCTGAAGTAACTTTGTTTATCTGCTTAACAGTAATATCAGATACATCTATCTCATCGAGGGGAGTGTCCTTGGGAACAAGCCCTTTATCACGTTTCCAAAAGCGGAAGAAATTGACGATATCGTAGTAGTATTCTTTCACAGTAAGTTCAGATCTGCCTAATACGGCAAGCATGTAATTTCTATACTGATCAAGCACTTCAAATGTCATCATATACTGATTTTATCACAATGGTCTTGCATATTTTTTCTACTGTGCAATAATAATTGCAGAAATACTTTGATAATCAAAGGAAATGTAGAGTATGGATGAAAAATGGTTAAAATCTCTCGAGCGTCTTGACCGTAAAAGAGATCAGGTTGCTAAGGCCGGCGGCGAAGCAAGAGTTGAAAAACAGCACAACAGCGGCAAGCTGACGGCAAGAGAGAGAATGGAAGCTCTTTTCGATGATGGTACATTCATGGAACTTAATGACATGATGACATCCAGAGCTACAGAATTCGGTATGGATAAGAAGAGGCTTCCGGGAGACGGTGTCATAACCGGTTACGGCAAGATACACGGAAGAACAGCTGTTGCTTCAAGCCAGGACTTTACCGTCAACGGCGGTTCGTTAGGTGAAGTTCATGCCCAAAAGATAGTTAAAGCTATGGATCTTGCTATGAAACTCAAGGTACCGTTTATTTCTGTAAATGATTCCGGCGGAGCAAGGATCGAGGAAGGAATCGATTCCTTATCAGGCTATGGTGATATCTTCTATAGAAATACTATGGCATCCGGTGTTATTCCGCAGATATCAGTTATTATGGGACCATGTGCGGGCGGAGCATGTTATTCTCCTGCAATCTGTGACTATATCTTCATGACACGCGAGACATCCCAGATGTACATCACAGGTCCTGCCGTTGTTAAATCAGTAACAGGTGAAGAGATCTCTGCAAAAGACTTAGGCGGAGCTGAAGTCCATGCAGGTACATCAGGTGTGGCACACTTCGTTTATGACGATGACCTGTCCTGCCTTAACGGTGTAAGACAGCTTATCGGATATCTTCCTCAGAACAACGATGATTACTCTATGGAAGTACCCGGAACAATAGTTGACGGATCTGCTTCTCTTTCTGAAATCGTTCCTTCTGATTCACGTGTTGCTTATGATGTAAAGGATGTAATCAACACGATCGTTGATCTTAACTCCTTCATGGAAGTCCAGCAGGATTTTGCAAAGAATATTGTTGTCGGTTTTGCAAGAATTGACGGCAAGACTGTTGGTATCGTTGCTAATCAGAGTAATTATATTGCAGGATCACTCGAGATTGACTCTTCCGATAAGGCGGCTCGTTTTATCCGTTTCTGCGATTGCTTTAATATACCGCTATTAACTCTCATTGACGTTCCTGCTTTTATGCCGGGCAGAACACAGGAGCACGGCGGTATTATCCGTCACGGCGCGAAAATGCTCTATGCATACTCTGAGGCTACCGTGCCTAAGGTTTCCGTTATCATGCGTAAGGCTTACGGCGGTGCATACATCGCCATGAATTCAAAAGGTCTTGCAGCAGATATCGTCTATGCCTGGCCTATAGCAGAGATTGCAGTTATGGGTGCTTCCGGTGCTGTTTCAATTATAGGAAGAAAAGCAATTGAAGCATCAGAAGATAAGGATGCAAAGAGGGCAGAGCTTATTGATGAATATAACGATAAGTTCATGAACCCTTATGTTGCTGCTGAACGCGGCTATATCGATGAAGTTATAAGACCTGAGGAAACCAGGGCGAAGATAGCATCTGCTTTGGAGCTTCTTGAGGATAAGGATGAACCTTTAATGCCTTATAAGAAGCACGGCAATATCCCGCTTTAAGGAGGATCGTATGTTTGAAGAATTAAATGATGATCAGATTGTTGCTATGGCTGCTGCATGTGTTGCTTTTAAGCTCGGTACGGATGTTAAGAACCTTCGCATAAGAGGATTCCACGAAGTGCATAAGAGCGGTCTTGCTAAGTATATAGATGACAACAATATTGACTACGTAAAGTATCAGTTGGGGGGAGTTTAAATGAGTAAGTATAAGATCAAAATGAATGGTAAAGAGTATGAGATGGAGGTTGAACTTGCTGATGGTTCAACACCCGTTGCACCGGCTCCTGTTGTTAAGAACACTCAGGCGCCTGCTCCTTCAAAGAAGGCTGCAAGTCCTGTAGCTGCAACAGCAGGTTCAGTCATCAGTCCTATGCCAGGCACAATTCTTAAGGTAAATGTTAAACAAGGTGATGCTGTTAAGGCCGGTGATTCTGTCATAATCCTTGAAGCCATGAAGATGGAAAATGACATAACAGCTCCTAAGGACGGAATTATCAAGTCTATCTTTGTCGAAGCAGGTCAGTCTGTTGCAAAAGACGATGCCTTGTTCGAGGTGGAGTAAGATATGCTTACAATGCCTGACAAAAAGCTTTGGATAACTGATACCATCCTTCGTGATGCGCACCAGTCCCAGGCTGCTACCAGAATGAAACTCGAGGATATGCTTCCTGCTTGTGAAATTCTTGATAACATGGGTTACTGGTCTATCGAATGCTGGGGCGGTGCCACTTTCGATGCGTGCATGAGATTCCTTAACGAGGATCCGTGGGAAAGACTTCGCATACTTCGAAAAGCTATGCCGAAGACGAAGCTTCAGATGCTTCTTCGTGCACAGAATCTTCTGGGTTACCGTCATTATGCTGATGACGTTGTTGACAGCTTCTGCAGGAAGTCAGTCGAGAATGGAATTGATGTTGTCAGGATCTTCGATGCACTTAATGATGTCCGCAATATGGAAATGGCTATGAAATGTGTGAAGAAGTACGGTGGGACTGTTGAAGCAGCTTTATCGTACACAACAAGCCCGGTTCATAGTGAGGAGTATTTTATTGATCAGGCTGTTACGCTTGAACAGATGGGTGCGGATGTTATATGTATCAAAGACATGGCTAACCTTCTGCTTCCAAACGAGATCTACTCTCTTGTAAGTAAACTTAAACAAAAGGTAAGTCTTCCCATTCATCTTCATACACATAACACTACAGGTACAGGTTCGATGGTCTATTATGCGGCTGCTTTGGCCGGTGTTGATATTATCGATACAGCTTTAAGTCCTCTTGCAGGCGGAACCTCACAGCCTTGTACCGAATCTTTGGTGGCAGCCTTCAAGGGTACTCCCAGAGATACAGGACTTGATCTTAAGTCATTGGCAAAAGCTGCAGATCACTTCAAGGGTGTTGCGCAGAAGTTGCAGGATGAGGGAATTCTTAACCCCAAGGTATTAAGGACTGATCCTAATACTTTGCTCTATCAGGTACCTGGCGGAATGCTCTCCAATCTTTTGTCACAGTTAAAGCAGGCAGGAGCGGAGGACAGATATGAAGAGGTTCTTGCTGAAGTTCCTGTTGTACGTAAAGACTTCGGATATCCGCCGCTCGTTACTCCTACCAGCCAGATTGTAGGTTCACAGGCAGTTCTTAATGTTTTGATGGGCAGATACAAGAGCTTTACCAAAGAATCCAAGATGCTTTTGCACGGAGATTACGGAAGACTTCCGGGTGAAGTAAATGAGCAGATAAGAAAGATGGCCATAGGAGATGAAGCTCCTATAACATGCCGTCCCGCAGATCTTCTTGCTAACGAGATGGATACTTTAAGAGAAAGTGTTAAGGATATAGCAAAGAGTGAGGAAGATGTACTTTTGTGTGCACTTTTCCCGCAGGTTGCTCCCGAGTTCCTTAAGAAAAGAGACGGTAAAGAGGAAGTTAAACAGATTACTGTCGACTGGGTGGACTAAACCCTTTTATTTATATATAATAGACACGGTCTTTTCGTAAGGCCGTGTTTTTTTATGGAGAGTAGTGTGTAGACTGGTGTTCCGAATAATCAGTCGGGCCACGAGTCTACGAGCTACCTCCTTACAAACACAAATAATAATTCTAGGAGGAATTCTTCATGGAGAAGATTTTCAGAACTGAGATCGCCGGCAGACCTTTTGTTGTTAAGACAGGTCTAATCGGTCAGTTTGCAAACGGTGCAGCACTTGTTTCTTATGGTGATACAACCGTTCTTTCAACAGCTACAGCTTCAAAGCAGCCCAGAGAAGGAATTGACTTTTTCCCTCTCTCCGTTGACTTCGAGGAGAAGATGTATGCAGTAGGCAAGATCCCCGGCGGTTTTCTTAAGAGAGAGGGA
>JAEEGL017436693.1_pt1 | contig 16256 bp, 12 predicted proteins | sample 9134231 | NCBI WGS metagenome assembly JAEEGL01 (sample SAMN16246548, study PRJNA631951) | gut metagenome | biome: gut microbiome; feature: rumen; material: fiber-attached | host: Bos | place: Iran: Karaj | collected 2018-10
GGTCCCTTGCAGGTTCTAAGGGCAGCGCCCTTTGCCCTCGGAGAGCTTTGGGGTTATCGATACGTTTCGGGATTTGATTCCAAGCGCCTCACTTCACCTTTCGTTCAAAAGCAGAGGAGTCAGCCTCTGCTTTCCTTTTTATGCAAGCTTGCTATCAATGATATCTCTTAACCATTTCATACTTGGTTTTTCTATTCCCAGCACGTGTGTGTTTAACTTGTCGGCATAATCCCATAGCGGAGCGTTTTTTATGTAATAGGACGCATTTTCCTATTACATAAAAAACGCGTAGACTGAGAATACTCCCAATCTACGCTTTCTATCATTAGTATTATAACAGTCACTTACTCTACAGTAACGCTCTTAGCAAGGTTTCTTGGCTTGTCCACGTCAAGACCCTTGGCAACGCTGGTGTAATATCCAAGAAGCTGAAGCGGAATAATCGCAAGGCTTCCCACAAAGTGCTCGTCAACCTTTGGAATATAAACTGTGAAATCACACTGATCTTCAACATTATATCTGCCATAGGTTGTAAGACCCATAAGGTAAGCTCCGCGGCTCTTACACTCAACCATGTTGGAAACTGTCTTTTCATAAAGAGCTGACTGGGTAAGAACACCTATTACAAGGATACCGTTCTCAATAAGTGAAATAGTTCCATGCTTCAATTCTCCCGCAGCATATGCCTCAGAATGAATATAGCTTATTTCCTTCATCTTAAGGCTGCCCTCAAGGGAAATAGCGTAGTCAATGCCTCTTCCGATAAAGAAGATATCCCTGGCATTGGAATACTTGGCTGCGAACCACTGTAACCTCTCTTTTTCCTCAAGGATTTTCTCAATCTTATCCGGAATGCTCTTTATCTCGTTTATATAATAGCTCATCTTCTCTTGGTCGGATATGCTTCCTCTTACCTCTGCAAACTTAAGTGTAAGCAGATATCCGCAGATAAGCTGGCAGCTGTATGCCTTGGTTGTAGCTACAGATATTTCAGGCCCGGCGATAGTGTACATTACATGATCGGCTTCTCTTGCTATGGAAGATCCAACCACATTTACAATAGCCAGCGTTTTAAGTCCGTTCTCTTTTGCCATACGGAGGGCCGCAAGAGTATCTGCTGTCTCACCTGACTGGGAAATCATAATAGCCAGTGCCTTTGGATTCAGCTTCATATTGCGGTATCTGAATTCCGAAGCAAGCTCAACTCTCACAGGAATATCGGTAAGATCCTCTATTACATACTGCACTTCCATTCCAACATGCCATGCGGAACCGCAGGCCACAATATAAATCTGGGATATATCCTTTATTTCTTCATCGGTAAGACCTACCTCCGACAGATCAATCTTGTCACCGTGGATGTACTTACCTATGGTGTCAGCTACTGCCTTAGGCTGTTCGTGGATTTCCTTCATCATGAAGTGCTCGAAGCCACCCTTTTCAGCTGCTTCAGCTGAGAAAGTAACAGTAGTGATCTCTTTTTCCACCACATCACCGTCGATGTTAAAGAAGGTTACTCCTCCGGCGGTAATCTTGGCCATTTCCATGTTATCAATGTAGTATACATCTCTTGTATACTTCAAAATAGCCGGCACATCAGAAGCGATAAAGGACTCATCATCCTGAACACCGATGATCATGGGAGACTGCTGACGAGCCACATAAATCTCATCGGGATAGTCTTTAAACATCACCTCAAGGGCATATGAGCCGCGAACACGCACAAGAGTCTTGGCGATAGCATCAATGGGGCCCATATTGTATTTTTTGTAATAATAATCAACCAGCTTTATAAGAACCTCGGTATCTGTATCAGAATAAAAAGCATAGTCGTGTCTGATAAGTTTTTCCTTAAGTTCCTGATAGTTCTCAATAATACCGTTGTGAACGCCCACAACCTCTGATTCCACAATACCTGAACCGGAGCCTGTGCAATTTCCGCTCACGTGAGGATGAGCATTTATAACGCTTGGAGCGCCATGGGTAGCCCATCTGGTATGGCCTATTCCGCAGCATCCTTTAAGTGCTGAACCTCCGTTTGTCTTATTTGACAGATTTATCAGCTTGCCCACTTCCTTAACCACAACGGCCTGTTCTTCTCCGTCTCTTACGGCAATTCCCGCTGAATCGTATCCCCTGTACTCAAGCTTAGAAAGACCGTCAAGCAAAATGGGTCCGGCCTGCTTGTGACCGATATATCCTACTATTCCACACATACAATTATCACTCCTGAATCATATTCTCAAGAACTGCGCCTCAAATGCACAATTCTGTATGAGTTTAAATCTTAATTCCCAACAAAAATATGTTTTTTACTCCAAGTGTCCTTTTTCACGGATCACATCAATTACCTGATCCACATACTTTTCGCAAATCTCATTGCTCTCTGCCTCTACCATGACACGAATAACAGGCTCTGTTCCCGATTCTCTCACAAGAATGCGTCCTGTATCACCGAGAGCCTTGGCAACATCATCAACAGCCTTCTGAACATCCGGATCATTCTGAGCCTCCGGCTTACTCTTTACTCTTACATTCTTAAGAACCTGAGGGTAAAAAACAACAGGCGCAGCAAGTTCGCTCATGGGCTTTTCTTTGGCAAGCATTACTTCCATCATCTTAAGGCTGGTAAGGATTCCGTCACCTGTAGTAGCGTACTTGGTAAAAATAATATGTCCTGACTGCTCGCCGCCAATGCGGTGTCCGTTCTGAACCATGTTTTCATAAACGTACTTGTCGCCGACTTTGGTCTTTTCATATTCTATTCCTGCCTTATCAAGCGCCTTATAAAGACCAAAATTACTCATTACGGTTGTAACCACCTTGTTATTTACAAGCTTACCCCGTTCCTTCATATAAAGACCGTAAATATAGATAATGTGGTCGCCGGTAAGGACATTGCCCTTCTCATCAACACACAGACATCTGTCGGCATCTCCGTCGTAGGCAAATCCCACATCCAGGCCCTTCTCCACAACAAACTTCTGTAAATGCTCAATGTGGGTTGAACCGCAATCGGTGTTAATATTAAAGCCGTCGGGATCATCATTCATCACATAGGTCTTGGCTCCGAGAGCATCAAACACTCCCTTTGCAGTCTGCCATGCGGCACCGTTTGCCACGTCAAGACCGACCTTGACATCCTTGAAGCTGAATTTGGAAAGAGATATAAGATAACCGATGTATCTGTTTCTTCCCGCAACATAGTCTACTGTTCTTCCGATATTATCTCTTTCTGCTACAGGAATCTCAAGCTTTCCGTCAATATAATCTTCTACCTTGAGGATAGTCTCCTCGTCCATCTTCTCACCGTTTCCGTTGAGAAGCTTAATTCCGTTATCATAATATGGATTGTGGGATGCGGAAATCATGATTCCGCAGTCAAAATCATCAACCCTTGTAATATAAGCAACAGAAGGAGTAGTTGTAACATGCATGATATATGCGTCAGCTCCGCTGGCCATAAGACCGGTGCAAAGCGCATACTCAAACATATAACTGCTTCTTCTTGTATCTTTTCCTATAACAATCTTAGCTTTTTTGCCCTGATTGGCACCATAATACCATCCAAGGAATCTTCCTATCTGAACGGCATGCTCAAAAGTCAGATTCTTGTTAGCCTCTCCTCTAAAGCCGTCTGTACCGAAATATTTACCCATATTATCTCTCCTCCTTGTGGATTATCTCACCGGTATTCTTATAAATTGAGTTCTCGGGAACAACTCCTCTTACGCAGGAAGTAGGATAAACATTTGAATTACGTCCGATAACTGTTCCTGGATTACATACCGCATTGCATCCAACCTCAACATGATCTCCAAGCATAGCTCCGAACTTCTTGATTCCTGTCTCAACACGCTCAGTGCCGTTATGTACTACTACAAGCTTCTTGTCGCTCTTTACATTGGAAGTAATGGAACCTGCTCCCATGTGGGAATAATATCCCAGGATACTGTCTCCGACATAGTTGTAATGCGGAGTCTGAACATGGTCAAAAAGAATAACATTCTTAAGCTCCACACTGTTGCCAACCACGCAGTCTGCACCCACAAGTGCACTTCCGCGAATAAATGCACCGTGTCTGACCTCTGTATTGGGACCGATGATGCATGGGCTTCCAAGATATGCGCTCTCAAAAACAGTTGCGCTCTCATGAACCCATACATTTTCTTTTATTTCTTTATACCCTTCGGGGAGCTTTGGTCCCAGTTCCAGGATAAACTCTTTGATTCCCTTAAGAGCCTCCCAGGGATAAGTAAACTGCTTAAGATAATCTGCAGCAAGTGTATGATCAAGGTCATACAAGTCAGTGATAGTATACATTTTCAAAGTCTCTCTTTCTTTTCTATATCGAGAAAATACTTGTAGGAATCCACAGTAAGTTCTCCACATGCCGGCTCATCGCAAGCTATGATAGCGTTATTATGAAGCTGAAGCGCACTGCAGGTCCACTTGGAGCTCACTGCCCCTTCCACAGCTGCAGCCAAAGCTCTGGCCTTATTGTGCCCATTTATAAGGATAAGGATCTCTCTTGAATCAGTAATTGTTCCAACTCCCACGGAAAGTGCCTGGGAAGGAACCATATCGGGATCATTTCCGAAAAATCTGGAATTGACAATTCTGGTCTCTGAAGCCAGATCTCTTATAATCTCCTCTTATATTATAGTTGCGCATATTTTTGCGCTAATACCCACGAAACCATTATATTTACTTGCCACTTTTTAGTCAAATCTAAATATTTTATTTCATTTTTATAAATTTCATTGAAACGTTTTTCCGAAAAACGCAAAAAATTAGAGGATGTTCACATTTTATTCACAAATTTTATAAAAATTTAATATAGAATACGGAGTATGAAAATATACGATATTCCACAAGCAACAAAAATAACCATAAACATGGTTCATAAAGACAAAAGCTACAATGTGGAAGCAACTGTACTCACAAGGTATGGCGACGGAATTCTCATAACCCCAATACACTGCGGAGAGGAGAAAATTGATTTTTGCAGCAATGCCAACTTCGAGTACACTGAAAACTATTCCGGCATCAAGCACACCTTCCACGCAGACACTATCAGCCGCGTAGACTTTGCAGGATCTGATTTTCATGTAATTACCGGAAGAGAGATAATCATTTCCGATAATCAAAGAAAAGCTGAGCGCTTTACAATTGAAATAATGGGCGGCGCTCTTACCGAAAACAATGTTCCTATGAGTATTGTAGTTCACGATATATCCATGAGAGGTTTTTCACTTCTCGTGGGCAAGAACTCATCTCTAAAGGTAGGCGAGCGCGTCAGAGTCTCCTTCCACAGAAAGGATAAAGCAGGAAGGATTACCATGAACGGAGTTGTTGTCAGAAAATTCAAGACCGGCGGCTATGACGCTGTGGGCTGTGAACTGGAAGCAACCTCGCCGCTTCTTTTGGGATTTATAATGGACAAAAAATCCGAAAAGGTTAAAGCAAGTTAAAAACAAAAACAGACAAATGTTCATCACCTTTTGAAGTGATCGTCATTTGTCTGTTTTATTATAAAAGCATTTTTATTTCTGCAAATTCAAAAGATATTTCTGGTTCTTTCAGACTGCCTGCAATCCTTCCATCTGGGCAGTATAGAGGTGATAGTAATCCCCCTTCTTTGCCATGAGCTCATCGTGGCTTCCACATTCCGTAATTCCACCATCATTTATATACATTATCTTATCGCACTTCGTAATGGTAGAAAGTCTGTGTGCAATAATAAAGCTGGTCCTTCCTGACAGCATGGCATCAAGACCTTGCTGAAGTGCTTTCTCTGTCTGCACATCGATACTGGAGGTCGCCTCATCCAGTACCAGAATAGCGGGATCGGAAAGAAGAGTTCTGGCAAAGGAAATAAGCTGTTTTTGTCCCTGAGATAGCAGCGCACCTCGCTCTTTTACCTCTGTTCTGTAACCACCGGGCATGCCCTTGATAAAGCTATGGGCACATACAGTCTTACTCGCCCTTCTTATCTCTGCTGCTGTGGCATCGAGTTTACCATATTTGATATTATCTTCAATCGTCCCTGAGAAAATGAAACTGTCCTGCAGCATGATGCCCATCTGCGAGCGAAGTGATCTGAGAGTAACCTTGGAAATATCCTGCCCGTCAATTAGGATTCTTCCGCTGTCAACATCGTAGAACCTGGAAATCAGGCTTACAATGGTGCTCTTTCCGGCTCCCGTCGGTCCTACAAGAGCAATGCTCTCTCCCGGCTTTACACTAAAGGATACGTTGTGAAGAATTTCTTTTCCCGGTTCATAAGAAAAGGATACATTCTCGAAGGTAACCTCTCCCTCAATCTTCTTCATGGGAACTGCATCCGGAGCATCGTCCACCTTAATCGGTTCATCCATAGTCTCAAATATTCTTTCAAGATAAGCCATGTTATTTATAAAGCCGTTAAAAATATTGCCGAGGTTCATAATGGGCTGCCAGAATCTGGAAGCATAGCTTGATATCGCCACGATTGTACCCAGTGTTTCATTTCCCTGGGAAAAGATCAGAAGACCGAAAAGGAAAATTGAGGCACGGACCAGAACTGAAATTATATCGATTCCCGGCCAGACCATATTGCTGTATTCCACGGCTGTCATCCAGGTCTTTCTGCAATCACCGGAAAGCTTTTTGAAAATCTCCGCATTTTCATCTTCTCTGGCAAATATCTGAGTAATTCTGGCGCCGACAATGTTTTCCTGAAGATAGGCGTTTAAGTTTGAATTCTTATTGGAAACAGCCTGCCAGGCCTTTCTCTGCTTATTCTTTATCCAGAACATGAATACCATCAAAAAAGGTACTCCCGCCAGAACCACAAGACTCAGGCTCACATCCACAGCAAACATGAACACTACTATGAATATAAGATTTATGATTTCCAGAACTACGTTGATAAGACCGTTACTTAGCATATCCGAAACGGAATTAACGTAGTTTACTACTCTGACAAGGATTTTTCCCTGAGGTCTGTCATCGTAGTATTGGAACGGAAGCTTTTGCAAATGCCTGAAAAGGTCCGATCTTATCTGATAAATAATGTCCTGGCTGACATTTATCATTATGAATGACCGGATTGTTGTAAAAAGCACACTTATGATGTAGAAGGCTGATGCAAAGATAACCAGTCTGTACAAAAGAGGAATATCGCCGTTTGGCACAGCCTGATCCAATGCCCTTTGTACAATCATGGGGCCCATCAGCGCTGCAGCTCCGCCAATAGCAGACAAAACCAGCGCCAGTATCATTTTTAATGCGTGCTTCTTAATATATACTGATGCCCTTAACAGATGTCGTATGTCAAAGGGCTCTTCGAGAATCTCATCTTCTTTGTATGTATTTCTTCTTGCCATTTTTTCCTCTCCATTATAGTTACAGTAAACTCACCACTGCCACCAGAGTCATAATCTCACGAGTCATGTTCTCACGATCCGACAATTAGTGCGTGTTCATCAGGCTCCGGCCTGGAGTTTAACCAGTTCCGCATAGTATCCGCCCTGCTTTATCAGTTCCTCGTGAGTTCCCCGCTCTGTTATCTCGCCGTGCTGCATGATAAGAATCTGATCGGCATCCTTGGTTGTTGATATTCTCTGGGCAATAATGATCTTTGTGCAAGGAAAATCGAGATTTCTAAGGCTCTCCTGGATCTCTTTTTCCGTTTCAAGGTCTACTGCCGAGGTCGTATCATCAAGTATCAAGATTGAAGGTCTTACCGCCAAAGCTCTTGCAAGGGATATTCTCTGCTTCTGTCCTCCGGAAAGTCCCACTCCTCTTTCGCCTACAATGGTGTCGTACCCCTCAGGCATCTTGGCAATAAAGTCAGATGCAGCCGAGTACTTGGCAAAGCGAACAACTTCTTCTTTACTGATATTGCTGTCTCCATAGGCGATATTTCCGTCAATTGTATCCGAATAAAGAAGAACATCCTGAGTAGCCAGACCTATATTTTTCCTAAGCTGATGGAGCTTTAATTTATTGATGTTAACGCCGTCAATAAGTATCTCACCCTCTGTGGGTTCATAGAACCTGGGTATAAGGTGAATAAGCGAAGTCTTTCCGCATCCCGTCTCTCCCATGATTGCTATAGTTTCACCCGGTTTGGCAGTAAAAGATATATGCTCCAGTACGGGAATCTTGGCATCGGAATACTGGAAGGATACATTTTTAAACTCAACCTGCCCCTCAAATCTGTCGGGCTTGTCAACAGCATCCTTTGCATCAACAATTTCAGGCTCTGAGTAATAAATTTCCATAACCTTTGCGGACGCTGCAGAAAAACGCTGGAATTCGTTCATAACGTTACCAAGCTGCCTCATGGGGTTGGCTATAGCCCAGATCAGTCCCGAAAATGCCACGTATTCGCCCATCCTGATTTTTCCTTCTATGAGGAAAAGTCCTCCCATCAAAAGAAGGATTACTGCAAGAAGGTTGGCCATGGTCTCCACAAAAGGAAAGAACCTGAGCCAGACTGATGCTGTCTTTTTATTGGTATCGCGATAATCCGTATTGCAGTCATCAAATTTCTCTATCTCGTAGTCCTCTCTTGCAAAAGCCTTTACTACACGGTTTCCTGCGATATTCTCCTGGGCAACCGTATTCATGTACGCGAGCTTTTCACGAAGAAGAGCATGCATGGGAGCAACCAGAAGCTTAAACACATATATTATCAAGAAAATCAAAGGTGCCACGATAAGGAGACTAAGCGCCAGCTGCCAGTCCATAGCTATAAAATATATAGCTGTCGCCGTAACCAGTGAAAAGGCCTCCACAACCATTCTCACAACCCATGCAACCATGTGTCTGACCGCATCCAGATCTCCCGTAACCCTGGTCATAAGATCACCTGTGCGATAGGTGCTATAGAATTTCATATCCTGCCTCTGGATCTTGTCATAGAGGAAATTACGAACCTTAAAAAGCACTTCCTGGGACACCCTCTCATAGGCCATACAGTCAAGATAAACTATAATGCACCTTGTAACAGTAAGTCCCACCATCAGCACCAGGAGCTTTATAAACTCATCGGGATGCTGCGACAGATTCTCCTTGGCATCAGCTCCTGTAAGAAATTTGTCCACAATTTTTCCAGAAAAAAAAGGCACTGTCAGCTGCATCATATTGTAGACAACTGTGCCCAACATCGCGAAGGAATACATAACCCTGCATCCCTCCATGTTATCCCAAAGCCACTGTAACCTTGTCCTGGGATACTTCCATTTCTTGTTTTTAGTCCGCATATTAACCACCCTGTAAAATAAAGAAATATATGGATTTTTATAAAGATAGATTCATTCTATAACTGCATTTTTTATTAAACAATATCATTTTTTGTCATTTATTTACCTTTTTTTGTCATTTAAGACCATTTATCATTTTGTTAAAACATGTTGACATACAATCAACTTTATTGTTATAATAACTTTTGTGACTCGGAAGAGTTCAAGCTGTTGTAGCACAGTCGGTAGTGCGTCGCATTGGTAGTGCGGAGGTCACGGGTCCGATTCCCGTCAGCAGCTGTCCCCTAGCCCTTGTGGTTAGGGGATTTTTTTTGAGTATGCGTCCTATTACATAAAAAACGCTCTGCTAGCTATTCTTAGAAATTATCCTTCACATCAGCCTCTCAATCAGAAACTGATAGACCTCCTGATTCTTCTCCTGCCAGTTGTTGCAGATGGTCTGTGCGATTTCCTCTGTGGGAACGCAAAGGGAAAGATCCACCAGATTCTGGCCGTTTTCCTTGGCAATAAGATGAGCAACGTACTCGTTCTCTCCGGTCTTTCTGTAGTCGCCGAGAATTGAAGCTTCATTTCTAAGCTTCATGCTGTTGGTCTTCAGGTACTCATCCACCTGCTGCTTTATGGAAGGATTGATCCTGTTTCCAAAAAAGCCGAGAGTTTCCTCTCCTGTATCGGTTATTTCCAGATAAGTCCTGTTTCCCACAGTCTTCTCATTTATAAGATCAGATGCTGCCAGCTCGCTGAATACTTCCTGAAGAGTAAGAAAAGTAGTGTACTCTTTTTCCAGAATAAAGTCATAAATCTGAGATTTGCTCAGAGGTACTTCGCAGCGTTTTAGCATATACAGAACTATCATCTTATATAAAGTAAGATACTGGGAACTCACAAAATACCTCCGTTAATCCTGATTCATATTCTCATAAACCGCGCGGCAAGTGCGCAGTATGTTCAAACAGCAACAGTTAAAATCACTTTTCAGAATTGGCGTAACAATTCTTTACTGCTGCAGATACCACATCTGCTACCCTTGGATCGAATGCAGCGGGAAGTATATTCACATCGCTGAGCTCCTCATCGGGAACAAGAGATGCAAGGGCATTGGCAGCAGAAAGCTTCATTTCTTCAGTTATCTGGGTTGCGCCGCATTCAAGAGCACCTCTGAAGATTCCCGGGAATACAAGTACATTATTGACCTGATTCGGGAAATCGCTGCGGCCTGTTCCGATAACCCTGATACCGGCTTCCTTGGCAAGATCCGGCATTATTTCAGGAACCGGATTGGCCATGGCAAACATAATAGCGTCATGGTTCATTTCCTGTGCCATCTCCTTGGATACGATTCCAGGAGCAGAAACTCCCACAAAAACATCTGCGCCCTTAAGAGCATCCGCAAGAGAACCCTCAAGCTGGTCAGGATTGGTAACATCCATCATTTTCTCCTGCATCCAGTTAAGTCCCTCTGTCTTTTTGTTCAAGATTCCAACCTTGTCACACATAGTGACATTTTTAAATCCATATCTAAGTAAAAGCTTTGTTATGGCAACTCCGGCGCTTCCCGCACCGTTTACCACAACCTTGCAGTCTTCTTTCTTTTTGCCCACTACTTTAAGGCCGTTGATGACTCCTGCAAGAACTACAATTGCGGTGCCATGCTGGTCATCATGGAAAACAGGAATATCCAGTTTTTCCTTTAATCTCTCTTCTATCTCAAAACATCTTGGAGCAGAAATATCCTCAAGATTGATACCGCCAAAGCCGGGAGCAAGATAAGTCACAGCCTTTATTACCTCCTCGGTATCCTGAGTATCAAGGCAGATAGGAACTGCATTGACGCCGCCGAATTCCTTGAAAAGAACTGCTTTTCCCTCCATTACGGGCATTGCGGCGTAGGGTCCTATGTTGCCAAGTCCCAGAACAGCGCTGCCGTCTGAAACAACAGCAATAGTATTGGACTTTATGGTGTACTTGTAAGCAAGGCTCTTATCCTGGGCAATAAGCTTGCAGGGCTCTGCAACACCGGGGGTATAGGCGATTGCCAGATCCTCCTTGGATTTCACCTCAGCCTTTGAGGCAATTGACAGTTTACCCTGCCACTCTTCGTGCATCTTCAGTGCTTTTTCTGCGTTTGTCATAATCTGCTCCTCATCTTAACAAATCTTATTTCAAAGAAACGCCCGGTACTATGCGCTTCAATGTTTCCATCAAAATGATTTACCAACTATATCATATGCAAATGATATTACATCTTTTCGCTTGTCAGTATCAATATATTTAAAGACATTATATATTTGTTTGTGACGTCCGCCTGTAGTCTCAAGGCCGAGAGCAAGTCCAAGAGCAGCCACTTCATCAGGGGCATCGGTCTGTCTCGAGAGCATTAGCGCATCAATATATCCGTTTTGCTCCATCTTGGTGTAAGCATAGGCAAAAGCTGCTGCCTGCAAAGCTTCACCTGAAGTTGACGAATATCCGATCTCACTTAAGATTATGGATCTTACTTTTCCCGAAGTATCTCTCATTTTATCCAGCTGCATGTAATTAGTGAGAACTTCTATATTTTCCATGGAAATGATGGGAGTATTCACGTTATGCTGGGAATACTTGGTATCATTCCAGAATGCCGAAGCATTATTGGGAAAAGAGTAAGGGTGAGCCGCAAGGCCCCAGTCAATATTTCCGTAATCGGAAATTGATTTGGCAAAAATATCCAGAACATCCTTGGCATCATAGTCGCCGGTTTTTTCCGTGTTATAGGTCCAGCGCTGGTCAAGAGGAATGTAAACCTTAGCTGCGGAATTCTGGCTCTTTATTGCATTGTAAAAAACTCTGAAGGCTCTGGTAAAAGCCTCTGTATAAGTCTGAACATCCACAAAGGGCATGTAATTGTATTCTTTTCTCGCGTTTACCTCATTGGCAATGATCCACATACTCACATTGCCATGACCGGACCCGGAATACCTGTTGGCCAAAAAGCTGGCAACAGCTGCGCACCCCTTAACGCCACTCTCATCCATGGCGTTAAACATGTAGTAAGGAGCTGTGGAGCCATGGCGGGCATCGGGATGGGTCAGTTCCGGATATGCTGACGGGCTGGCATTGTTCAGGATAATTGCAGCCACGTCAATGCCCATATTATTGAGTCTTCTGAAAAGATCGTCATAAGCATTGATGATTCCGGCATTAAAATGATAGGTCACGCCGCCGTAGGAATAGGATATTCCCCCGGACTTGGACAAAATAAGCGAAAGCGGAATATTGTAGGTGGCGTAATTGCATCCAAGATCCGCCAGTTCACCGATTCTTAAAGGATCCGGCAAAATACCCTTAATGGAGCTCTGTGCCATTCCGCCGTAGCTGTAGCCGGCGCATCCTCCGGGATTGCTTATATACTTGGGATGACTGATGGAAACGTACTCTCCGTCAAGCTTTACTGCAACTGTAAATTTGGAAAAAAGCTTTGTATCAGCCTTTCCCTTGTTCAGATCAACGGTAAAAGAAGCTGAATCGCTTTTATAGACCTTTCTTAATGGCTCAGCATTTTCAGGAATATCGCTCTGATAAGTTGCCTCCTCAAAAAGATAGTAGTACTTATCATCGCTGGAAGGAATTCCCTCTGATGTAACCTCAATCTTTACCTTTGCGGAATCCACAATGGCACATTTTTCAATAGTAGCAAAGGTGGATCTGTTTTCATCGGTCATGTCGACAGTTTTTGGCCTTTGCCCCAGTGCTGCCGATACGGTCTTTCCTCCCGCAACAATGGAATTAACAATTGAATCGTTAATATATTCCGAAACCAAAGGCTTCTCTTCAACTACCGAAGCCTCAAAAATGCTCTCATCCACCACCTCTTCCACAGGTGCGGTATTCATTCCGAACATCACATAGCCAATCATGACTATGGCAAAAACAAGTGCCACCGACGCCGTTATTCCTGCCAGAACTATAATTCTTTTGTTCCGGCGGGCTTTGACCCCGGTACGCATTTTACGCTTACCCTTCTCCATTTATATCAATAACCCCTTATCAATCAGTCTTTACCCTTAAGCCTTCTCATATGCTCTTTTATCTTAACCTCATAGCCATTCCCCGATGGCCTGTAGAACTCTTTTCCGTTAAGTTCATAGGGAAGGTACTGCTGCTCAACATAATTATTCGGATAATCGTGAGCATATTTATAACCTATTCCATGTCCAAGCTTACCTGCGGACTTGTAATGAGCATCCTGAAGGTGCGGCGGAATGGGCAGATTACCTGTCTGCCTTACAGTATCCATTGCATCATCTATGGCACAGATTGCCGCATTACTCTTTGGCGCAGTGGCAATATAGCTTGCAGCCTGGGCAAGTGTTATCCTTGCCTCCGGCATTCCCAACCTCTCCACCGCAAGAGAAGCAGCTACAGCCATCTGAAGAGCCTGCGGGTCCGCATTTCCCACGTCCTCAGAAGCACAAACCATCATCCTGCGCACAATGAATTTGGGATCTTCACCGGCATTTAACATCCTGGCCAGATAGTAAACCGCAGCATCCGGATCGGAACCTCTCATACTCTTAATGAAAGCAGAAATAGTGTCGTAGTGGTTGTCACCATCCTTGTCATATCTGGCAACCTTCTTCTGAATACACTCCTCTGCCACCTCTTTTGTTATGTGAATACGGCCGTCTTCACTTCGCGCCGTTGTGAGAATTCCCAGTTCTATGGCATTCAAAGCATGTCTTGCATCCCCATCCGCAAGATCTGCCAAAAACTCCTCAGCCTCCGGCTCAAGAACAGCGTTGTATGCCCCCATTCCTCTTTCCCTGTCAGTGACAGCCCTGTTTAAAAGAACCTTAATGTCCTCGGAAGTAAGAGGCTTTAATTCAAAAATTACCGACCTGGAAATAAGCGCCCCGTTCACCTCAAAATAAGGATTCTCTGTGGTGGCACCTATTAAAATGACGGTTCCGTCCTCCACGAAGGGAAGCAGATAATCCTGTTGCCCCTTATTGAATCTGTGAATCTCATCTATAAAAAGAATTGTTTTCTTGCCATACATCCCAAGATTGTCCTTGGCCTTGGCCACGACCTCTTCCATGTCCTTTTTGCCGGCTATTGTAGCATTGATCTGCATAAAATCAGCCTTCGTGGTTCCGGCTATTACTTTGGCAAGTGTGGTTTTTCCTGTTCCGGGTGGTCCGTAGAGAATAATTGAACTTAATTTATCTGCAGAAATTGCACGATAAAGAAGCTTGTCTTTGGCAATGATGTGCTGCTGCCCCACCACCTCATCGAGAGTTCTGGGGCGCATCCTTGCGGCAAGCGGAGATTCCTTTTCCTTATTGTTTTCACGCATATATTCAAATAAATCCATTACTTTTTACCCAAACAGTCCAATTGAAATTTTACTATTTTTACCTTTAAAAAGGAAGTGATTATTTTACGATATTTCTTACCCATACTCCGCTCTTTACAAGACAAAAGCCAATAATGCACTTGAGAAGTTCAAGCGAGGAAACAATGGCAAAAACATTGATTGCGGGAAGCGAAGTGTACCTGCTCAGAAGGTAAGCTGCGGGCACCGGAACAAGCCAGGCAAAACAGCTGTCAAACAAAAATGTCACCGTGGTTTTTCCCCCGGAGCGCATTGTAAAGTATGATACGTTTGCATAGGAATTGATGGGCATAAAAAGAGCTACCAGCATAATAAAGCCGGTTGCCAGCTGTCTTATCTCAGGCTCGGTATTGTAAACCCTGGGGATAAGAGGTGCGCAAAGAGCCAGCAAAGAGCCCATAATAAATGTGCTGAATACAGAAAGGGCAGCCATACGCCAAGCGGTTCTTCTGGCATTAATAAGCCTGTCGGCCCCAAGCTCCTGCCCCACTATGATTCCCGTGGAATTACCCAGAGAAAGGAATACCTCACTAAAAATCTGGGAAATGGTTCCGCTAATATTCATGGCCGCGATAACGGCAATTCCCCTTACGGAATAGGCCTGCAAAAGCATCGCCTGACCCAGACTCCACAAAAACTCATTGGCAAGAAGGGGAAGTGTTTTTGACAAAATTGGAAGTATAAGATTCCCGGGTATAACAAAATCTTTATACAAGCCCTTGAAAAAGCTGTATTTTCCGTTCTTTTTGTGAGCTCCGAAAAGCACGATGGAAAGCTCTGTGAATCTTGAAATCACAGTCGCTACGGCAGCTCCCAGGACACCCATCTTCGGAAAGCCAAAAAGACCGAAGATCAAAAGCGCATTAAAAACAAAGTTCACTCCCATGGCCACCATACTCGCTATCATGGGAAGGGTTGTCTTTCCCGATTCCCTCATGGCACTGCTGTAAACCTGTGTCAAACTAAAGGGAATAAGTCCCACCAGCATAATCCTAAGGTACTGGGTGGCGTACCCAAGAGTCGTCACTCTGTCTGCATCGGGAGTGTCTGCGGAAATGTATAACGAGATAAGATTATCTCCGAAATTAAACAGTATTGTCGATGCTACAATGAGGATAACTATAGCTGTCAGGAGCTTAAACCTGATAGCATAGCGCACGCCCTCCATATCTCCTTTTCCAAAGAACTGGGTACTGAATATTCCCGCTCCGGCAAGGGAACCCCAGATACAAAGATAAAAGATAAAAAGTATCTGATTAACAATGGCAACCGAAGACATGGACAAGGTTCCCACCTGGCCCACCATAATATTATCCAAAAGTCCAACGATATTGGACAATGTATTCTGCACAATCATAGGCACCACAACCATGGCTACTCTTCTGTAAAAAGCCGGGTCGCCCATAAGTGCCTCTTTTAATGTAAATTTATATTTAATAGCTTCTTCTCTGTTTCCTGTCTCAAACATGTTGTATATTCCTGTAAGTAATGAGTTATCGAATGAAATTCCAGAAATGCGCACTATGCTGCGCATTTCGTGAGAATATGATACAAGTGCAAATAGGCCCTGCGACTTTAGTCGCACTGGAATGGCCTATTTGTCATATATTTCCGAGTTTTGTTCGGAA
>JAEEGL010053372.1_pt1 | contig 16255 bp, 13 predicted proteins | sample 9134231 | NCBI WGS metagenome assembly JAEEGL01 (sample SAMN16246548, study PRJNA631951) | gut metagenome | biome: gut microbiome; feature: rumen; material: fiber-attached | host: Bos | place: Iran: Karaj | collected 2018-10
CGAATATACATGGTGGCTTGAGTTTAAAAAGCATTTAAGAAAGGCCGACTACTCAAAGAGAGTATTCTATCAGCCTGAATTTGCAAAGGAATGCAAACTGACAAATGTAAAGGAACCGCTCAGACTTCAGTTTGACGAGGCACTCGATGCCGCAAGCGCTGCGGGTAGGAAGTATACTCCGCTGCTCACATGGATAAGTCTGCTTAACTGGATATCGGTATTTACTCTGCTGTCGTTTTTTGCTGTCCCTGCATACCTTGGATATCTTGCTCTCGTACTCAGAAAGATAGCACTGGGAGAAGTCGCATCTGCAAACAATGCAGCAAACTATGTAAGGAGCAATCTTAACGAGATAAACTACTGCCTTGTGGATTTTCAGATCATAGGCCAGTATGCAGAAAAGTTCAGGAAGCTGCTCGATTACGAGCCGGTGATAGAAGTTACCGAGGGTACCGCTCCCTCTGAAAAGGCAGGTTCTCTTGAGCTTAAGAATGTAAGCTTTAAATATCCCGCAACAAACGAATATACACTTAAGGATATATCGATAACCATAAAGCCGGGTGAAAAGATCGCCATCGTAGGTGAAAACGGCGCGGGCAAGACGACCTTTGTAAAGCTTCTGATGCGTCTTTATGATGTCAGAGATGGAAGCATCGTATATGACGGTCATGATATAAGAGAATATGATATAAGAAAATATCGAAAAAAGATAAGCGCCGTTTTTCAGGACTACAACATCTATGCTGCAACGCTTGCTCAAAACGTGCTCTTAAGAGAGTTTGACAAAAAGGATGAGACAGATATATACGATGCGCTTGACAAGGCAGATTTTACAAAGAAACTAAGCAAGCTAAAAGACGGCATATATACAGACCTTACCAGAGAATTTTCGGATGAGGGAACTGCGCTTTCAGGAGGAGAGAGCCAGAAGATCGCGATATCGAGAGTATTCATAAACGACTCTGACAGAGCCATATCCATCCTTGATGAACCCTCGAGCGCACTTGACCCTGTTTCCGAGTACAAGCTTAATAAGAATCTGATAGATCATGCCATAAACGATACCGTCATATTTATATCCCATCGCCTGTCTACCACGCGAATGGCAGACAGGATATATCTGTTTGAGAACGGATCGATAAAGGAGCAGGGAACACATGATGAACTGATGGCACTAAACGGAAGATACAGAGAGATGTTTGACCGTCAGGCTCATAACTACATAACCTAGAAGACTGTCCCGAAAGGGACAATCTTTTTATTGACAAAACTAACGAGCATTAGTATTATAACTAATAAGTGTTAGTCTAAAGGAGAAAACATGGAAAGAAAAGAAGAGATAATCTATGCGACACTCGAGCTTGCATCCCTTAACGGGCTTAAGAGTGTCTCAATGAGCCAGATAGCAAAAAAAGTCGGGATAAAGGCACCCTCTCTTTACAATCATTTCAGTTCAAAGGAGGAGATAATAAATGCGATGTATTCGCTTCTTCGAAGCAGAGCGCTTACAAATATCCCTTCATTCAGGTATACCAGTGAGCTTGATAAGATAAGCCTTGAAGATATACTTTTATCTTCGGCCAAAAGCTATATGGAGATGGTAAGAGATGAAGACATGCTTAAATTCTTTAAGGTCATCTATTCCGAGAGAGCGACCGATAAAACGGCTTCCCTTATCCTTGTTTCGGAGACTGAGAGGATGATAAGGATGACAACGGACATGTTCTATGCTCTTGCGATACATAAAAGGATAAGGAATGAAAATGTCGATGAGGCGGCTTTGACATATGCTCTCACTCTTCATTCACTGATAGATTACATGATGGATCTAATGACTGCGGGAAACATCAAAGAGTCAGAAAAGATCGATAATAAGATAAACGATTTCATTAAGTTTTTTAGCAGGATAGAAGGAGTTTAAAATGAACAGAAGACTGATCAACTGGATGGGACTTACGGGTATCGCCGCATTTTTAAGCTATATGATGGCGATGATACTATCGCCTCTTTATTTTCCGGGATATGAATGGATGAAACAGGCTGTGAGCGATCTTAGCGCATACAGCGCTTCTTCAAAACAGATGTGGGACAGATTCTCTGCTATATACGACGCGGGAAGTGTCGTATGCATAACCTGTGTCTGCATCTACATATCAGAAAGAAAAGAATTTTCAAAACTGTTTCGAGTTGGTATTTATCTGTTTACCGTCATGAACTGGATCTCAAAAGTGGGATACGGCATGTTTGCATTAAATGATGCGGGAAGCGATATATCGGGTTTTGGCGAAGCGATGCATATGGCAGTCACTGCATGTGTAGTCCTGCTTTCCATCATCTCGCTTGTTATCATTATCATTGCGGGACATAAGGATAAACGGGTAAGAGGCGAGGGCATATGGGCTTTTGTCTGTCTTGTTTTAATGTTTCTTGGCCCGATCGGGATGGCGGCATTCCCGCCCGAATTATTCGGCATCTTTGAGAGATTCTCAACAGCATCAGCGGTAGGATACAATGCGATCCTCGGCATATATCTTTTTAATTCGTTTAAATAAAAAAAGCCCTGCGGGGCTTTTTTATTTCAGTCCTTTGATCCTTGCCTTGTCCTTGTACATAAGATCATCGGCTCGCTTTACTATATCGCTTATTGACAGATCCTTTCCTTTTTCGTAGCAGGCAAGACCGCATGCCACCGAAACAAAGTCATCGGGCAGCGGAAGCTTGTTACTGTATACGGATAATCCGTCTGCGAGTCTTTTTACGAGCTCATCTCTTATCTCGTAATCTGAGCCTGTGAGCACTGCAACGAACTCGTCTCCGCCTATCCTGTAAACGGGAGAGTGCTTAAAGACATTGCATATGAGGCGACAGCATCTTATAAGATATTCATCACCGGCGTCATGACCGTATGAATCATTGATGAGCTTTAGATTATTCACATCAAACAGCGCGATCGCAAAATCACATCCGGCTTCCGAATTGATCTCTGCCTGCAAGAACTTCTCCTTGTCCTCGTATGCGATACGGTTGTTTACGTTAGTTAGCGGATCTCTCCTCATGACTTCTATGAGTCTCTTGTTTATAAGATCAAGGCTTAAAGCATGGCGAAACTTGTCAAATACTAAACTCATTCTGCTCTGGTAGGTCTGAAGGAAGTGGTTTTCAACCTTGTCCATGCAGTCTCTGAATATTATATAGCCGAATGCATCATCCGCCTCGTGAAGAGGTAGGAATACATACAGGTGATTTAAACCGTTCGGATCATAGTTTGGCACAAGTTCTCGTGTTTCAAACTGATCACTGTCATAGGCAAGGCCGTCCTCTGTTGAATACAGGACCTCGAGATTCTTGCTGTAGCCTGTCTTTCTAAGCTTTATGTTGTTATCATATATCGACAGACCGAAGTTTGGCTCAAGAAGCACATGGAATGAATCGCCTTCAAAGTTGTGATCAAGAGTTAAGAGCTTGTGAAGGCTTTCCATGAACTCATTGAATGTAAGGCATGATAAAACGGTCGAGTCTATAATGCTCAGCTTCCTGTTAAAGTAAGTAGTTGTGCTGCGCTTTGAAAAGGCTTCACGTCCGAATCGCCTTCTTACCTCGTTGCTGTCTCTGTACTCATAGCAGTTGCAGCTCTCGCCCGGGATGAATTCACACGGGATGATAAAGGATTCGGATCTTGTCTTTCCCGCTGTCAGATCAAGCCACAGTTTAGCGCATGCTTCGCCCATCTTTGAAAAGCACTGGTCGACGCTCGCTATCGAAGGATCGAAGATCTGACCGTCATCTATGTAGTCATATCCCGTTACGAGTACATCGCGCGGTACATCATAGCCGTTTTCAAAAAGTGTTGTGCATGTCTGCATCGCGAGTCCGTCATTGGCACAGATGAACACATCGGGAAGAGATCTTTTTTCTTCCAAATATTTGGTGATGTAGCGGCTTGCCGCAGCATTCTCCCACTTTGTATAGTAAACATCTAAAAGTTCTTCTGCAGCATTATTTTCATCAAGATAGTCCTTTACAGCCTTAAGGCGAAGCTCTGAATCGAGCGAATCCTTTGAGCCTGCCAGAAAGACTATGCTGTGGACATCATGCATTTTATGAAGATGCTCACACATCGATTTTGTGGCATCGTAATTATCGCTTCCTATATAGCTTAAGCCGTCTCTTTTTGCACCCTGCAAGATGACAGGAACGTTTGCCTTGTCTGCTCTTTCTATCAGCTTGTCTATCTCTTCATTAAAGCCAAGACCGCTGCAGAAGATGACCACGCCGTCAAAATCATTAAGATCGGGAAGCGTAAATATGTTCAGTTCTCCCTTTTTTACGGGAGCCGTATCTATATAGGTCGGATAACATGTAAAAAGGAACAGATCGACTTGCTTATTTTTAAGGGAATCAGTCATTCCCTTAAGAAACTGCGAAAGTATCTCACTGCCCCATCCTGTTGTAAAGATCGCGATCTTTTTCTTCATTATCGATTTCCTCAAACTCTCTATGCTTATGATAAAATAATTATCGCAAACATACAATAAAAAAATATATTGACAACTTATTTTTGCCGTGTTATCTTTTTTAGCAGATATTATCACAGTCAGGTACAAGTATGATAAACACAAGCGCCATGACAAATGCATATTCAGTATTCTTTAGCCTGTTTTCTTTTGCAGGCTTTTTTGCGTGTTGGTTTATTATGCAGACAAAACAATACTGTTATAAAGAATAGAAACCAGACATAAGCAAAACATGAATAACAAGCGGCTCTATCCTTTATCGGATAGGGCCGTTTTTTATTGCAAAACGGAGGAATACATATGAGCATGGAGTTCGAAAAAAAGCTTGCACTGCCCATGGAGGTCAAGGAGATGTATCCGATGACCTTGAAGATGGGTCAGATCATAGAGGAAAAGAGAGCACAGATCCAGGCTATCTTTGAAGGAAGGGATAACAGGCTTCTTCTTATCATAGGTCCCTGCAGCGCAGATAACGAGGACAGCGTTATAGATTACATATCAAGGCTTTGTCCCCTGCAGGAAAAGGTTGAGGAAAAGATACTCATCGTACCGAGGATATATACCAACAAGCCAAGGACAACGGGAGAAGGATACAAGGGAATGCTTCACCAGCCCGATCCAAACGGCAAGTCAGATCTGTTCAAGGGAATAGCGGCTACAAGACATATGCATCTTAGAGCAGTAAGGGAAACGGGCTTTGCCTGTGCCGATGAGATGCTCTATCCGGAAAACTACCAGTATCTGGATGACCTTTTGGGATATGTCGCTGTGGGAGCAAGATCTGTTGAAGATCAGCAGCACAGACTGGTAGCGAGCGGAGTGGACATGCCGGTAGGCATGAAGAACCCCACAAGCGGCGACTACACCGTGATGATGAATGCAATCCTTGCAGCCCAGCATCCTCACACATTCATATACAGAGGATGGGAGGTCCATTCAATGGGAAACGAGCATGCTCATGCGATCTTAAGAGGATCAACAAACAAGCACGGTCAGCCCCAGCAGAACTACCACTACGAGGATCTTATAAGACTGTGTGACTGCTACGATGAGAGAGATCTTAAAAATCCGGCAGTGATAATCGACTGCAACCATTCAAACTCAGGAAAGGATCCGTTTGAACAGCCCAGGATCATTAAGGATGTACTAAACAGCGCAAAGCACAGCGACAGGATAACAAAGATACTTAAGGGCTTCATGGTAGAGAGCTATATAGAGGACGGATGCCAGGAGATAGGCGGAGGAGTCTACGGCAAGTCGATAACCGATGCCTGCCTCGGATGGGAAAAGACAGAGAAGCTCATACTCAACATCGCCGAATACATTTAGGGAGAAAAGACATGAATCTGATACCGGATCTTAAGAAGATAAAGGAAATCGCAAAAACAGGTGACTACACGGTAATACCCGTAAGCACTCAGATACTCTCGGACTTCATAACACCGATAGAAGCTCTAAGGATACTTAAGAATGCCTCTGATCATGTATATATGCTCGAGTCTGCAAAGGCTGACGAGACATGGGGCAGATACACATTCCTTGGCTTTGAGCCAAAGATGCTGATCACCTGCAAGGACGGAGTGTTTACTGCAGGAGATAAAACGATAAAGACTAATGATCCTTCAGGCGAGATAAGAAAGATCATGGCAGAGTATAAAAGCCCGAAAGTTGATGAGCTAAACTTCTTTACGGGCGGGCTTGTAGGATATTTCTCATTCGAATACTTCGGCTACTCAGAGCCTAGCATAAGATGCGATCTTGAAGATGAGAACGAGTTTAAGGATGTGGATCTGATGCTGTTTGACAAGGTAATAGCATTTGACAACCTTAGCCAGAAGATATATCTGATCGCAAACATAAAGCTTAATGATATAGAAAACGAATATGAAAGAGCTAAGCATGAGCTTGAAAGGATAGCGGATCTTTTAAGAAACGGAGAAAAGAAAAAGGAACCCGCAAGCAGACTAAAAGGAGATATCAAGCCTCTGTTTGACAAGGAAAGATTCTGTCAGATGGTTGATAAGGCAAAGAACTATATAAGGGAGGGAGAGATTTTCCAGATAGTCCTCTCAAACAGACTAAGCGCCCCGTTTGAAGGAAGCCTTCTTGATACATACAGAGAATTAAGAACCATAAACCCCTCGCCCTACATGTTCTACTTCTCGGGGACCGATGTGGAGGTAGCGGGTGCAAGCCCCGAGACATTAGTCAAGCTAAAAGACGGGATACTTCATACCTTCCCTCTTGCAGGAACAAGAAAAAGAGGAGCCACTCAAAAGGAAGATGAAGAGCTTGAAGCAGAGCTTTTAAAGGATGAAAAGGAACTAGCGGAGCACAACATGTTAGTCGACCTTGGAAGAAACGATCTTGGAAGGATAAGCGAGTTTGGAAGCGTTGCGGTTGAGAAATTAAGAAGCATCGAGAGATTCTCTCATGTGATGCATATAGGCTCTACGGTAAGAGGAAAGATAAGAGATGACAGGGATGCACTTTCTGCGATAGAAGCCGTGATGCCGGCAGGAACCTTATCGGGAGCTCCAAAGATAAGAGCCTGTGAACTTATAGGTCAGCTTGAGGGCAACAAGAGAGGGATATATGGCGGAGCGATAGGCTATATAGATTTTAACGGAAACATGGATACCTGCATCGCGATAAGACTCGTATACAGAAAAGGCGATACCGTTTTTGTAAGGAGCGGAGCAGGCATCGTTGCAGATTCTATACCCGAGCTTGAATTCGAGGAATGCATGAACAAGGCAAGAGCATCTCTAAGAGCTCTTGAAAGCAGTTCACAGGGGGATGAGTTATGATACTTCTCATAGATAACTACGACAGCTTTTCCTATAACCTTTATCAGTATGTAGGAGAGATCACAAAAGATATAAAAGTAATAAGAAACGATGAACTAAGCGTTGATGAGATAGAAGCTCTCAAACCCGAGCGCATAATAATAAGCCCGGGACCGGGAAGACCTGAAGATGCGGGAGTCATCATAGACGTTGTAAAAAGCCTTGGAAACAGAATACCGATCCTTGGCGTATGCCTTGGCCACCAGGCCATATGCGCAGCCTTCGGTGCAGATATAATACACGCAAAGAAGCTTATGCACGGCAAGCAGTCGACGGTAGCGCTCGATAGTACATGTCCGATCTTTAAAGGACTCGGGTGCGAGACAAAAGTCGCAAGATACCATTCACTGGCAGCTGATGAAAATACGATGCCGGAGTGTCTAAAGGTAACGGCCGCTGCGGACGACGGACAGATAATGGCCATCATGCATAAGACCTATCCGATATACGGAGTGCAGTTTCATCCGGAATCGATAATGACGCCAGATGGCATGAAGATGTTAATCAACTTCATAAACAGCGATGATATAAAAACAAAGACACAGCCTGAGAAAGAAAAACTCACAGTAGCATACTCGGGTATCAGGGGAGCGTTCGCAAACATCGCAGCGCAAAGACTCTTTCCGGATGCAAAGCTCGTATCATACAAGAACTTTAAGGAAGCATACAACGCGGTAGTAAAAGGTCAGTGCGATCGCGCAGTCCTTCCTACGGAGAACAGCTACGCCGGAGAGGTCGGACAGGTACTCGATCTCATGTATGAGGGAGATCTGTATATCGACGGGGTCTACCCCTTAAGGATAAGCCAGAACCTCTTAGGGATAAAAGGAAGCAGGATAGAAAACATCAAAAAGGTTATGAGTCATCCTCATGCGCTCGAACAGTGCGATGAATTCATCACATCCCGCCACCTTGAGAGGATAGAAGCGGTAAACACGGCGATAGCCGCAAAGCAGGTCGCAGATTTAAACGATATGAGTATAGCGGCTATAGCGAGCATAGATACCGCAAAGCTTTACGGCCTTGAGATACTTAAAGAGAATATAAACGAAGATACGGACAACACGACCAAGTTCGCGGTGTTATCAAGAAACAGAAACGCAAAGAAAAACGACACATCGCTGATACTTATGTTTGCCGTTAAAAACGAAGCGGGAATGCTTGCCAAGGCGATAGATGTTATAGGAAGACACGGCTTTTCGATGAACGCTTTACGCAGCAGACATCTAAAGAGCCTTTCATGGCAGTATTACTTCTATGCAGAGATCGAGGGCGACCCCGAATCTGACGAGATAAGCAGGATGTTAAGTGAGATGAGTCAGTACTGTGTCTCATTAAAACAGCTTGGAACAACAGGTGAAAATCCAAACGAACTGATATAAAAAACGGAGGGAAAAGAAAATGATTAAAGAAGCTATCGTAAAGATCGTAAACAAAGAGGACCTGACATTTGATGAAGCTTACACCGTAATGAACGAGATAATGAGCGGTGAGACAAGTCCGACACAGAATGCAGCATTCCTTGCAGCACTCTCAACAAAGAGCGCAAGAGCCGAGACCACAGACGAGATCGCAGGCTGTGCAACAGCAATGAGATCTCATGCAACAAAGGTTGATACAGGAATGGATGTACTCGAGATCGTCGGAACAGGCGGTGACAATGCAGGAAGCTTTAACATCTCTACAACAACGAGTATCGTTGCTGCAGCAGGCGGCATAAAGGTAGCAAAGCACGGAAACAGAGCAGCATCTTCTCTTTGCGGGACAGCTGACTGCTTAGAGGCTCTCGGAGTAAACATCGACCAGAGTCCCGAAAAGTGCATAGAGCTTTTAAACGAGGCAGGCATGTGTTTCTTCTTTGCTCAGAAATACCATACATCGATGAAGTATGTTGGAGCTATAAGAAGAGAACTGGGATTCAGGACAGTATTTAACATTTTGGGCCCCCTTACAAATCCCGCTTCTCCCACAATGCAGCTTCTTGGCGTATACGATGATTATCTTGTTGAGCCTCTCGCACAGGTCCTTGTAAGCCTTGGCGTTAAGAGAGGAATGGTAGTATACGGAATGGACAAGCTTGATGAGATAAGCCTTTCATCACCTACAAAGATCTGCGAGATAAATGACGGATGGTACAGAACAAGCATAATCAAACCAGAGGATTTCGGTTTTGAGACATGTTCAAAGGATGATCTTAAGGGCGGTACACCGGCAGAGAACGCTCAGATCACAAGAGATATATTAAACGGAGCAAAGGGTCATAAGAGAAACGCAGTCCTTTTGAATGCAGGTGCAGCTCTTTATATAGGAGGAAAGGCAGACAGCATGAAGGAAGGCGTAAAGCTTGCAGCGGATATAATAGATTCGGGCAAGGCAGCAAAGACTCTTGAAAAGATCATCGAGGTTTCAAACAGATAGGAGAATATATGACTATTCTAGATGAGATCGCAGCATATGCGAAGATCAGAGTAAAAGAAGCAAAAAAGATCGAATCCCTTGAATCGATAAAAGAGAGCGCATATCAGATGCCGAAGGGAGACTTTGAGTTTGAAAAGGCTCTTAAAAAAGAAGGCCTCTCATTTATCTGCGAGTGCAAGAAGGCATCCCCTTCAAAGGGTGTTATAGCTGAACATTTTCCATATGTTGAGATAGCAAAGCAGTATGAAGAAGCTGGAGCCGACTGCATATCGGTCTTAACAGAGCCAAAGTGGTTTTTGGGAAGTCTTGATTATCTTAAAGAGATATCTGAAAACGTAAACATCCCTCTTTTGAGAAAGGATTTTACGGTAGATGAATATATGATATATGAAGCAAAGATAAACGGGGCGAGTGCAGTGCTTTTGATCGTTTCGCTGCTTTCTGAAAACGAGATAAGAGATTATCTAAAGATCTGCGACGATCTGGGGATGAGCGCCATAGTCGAGACTCATGATAAGGAAGAAGCTGAGACTGCTATAAGAGCGGGAGCTCGCATCATAGGAGTAAACAACAGAAACTTAAAAGACTTCAGCGTTGATAACTTACTTGCGGCAAACTTAAGAAAAAGCGTACCGGAAGATATAATCTTTGTTTCGGAAAGCGGTATAAAGGACGGAAACGATACAAGGCTTGCATATGATTCGGGTGCTGATGCGGTCCTTGTCGGAGAGACCCTTATGAGAGCTGATGACAAGAAAAAGATGCTTAAGTCACTTAAGGAGATGCGTGTATGACAAAGATCAAATTCTGCGGACTCATGAGTGAAAACGATATAGCATATGCAAACGAGATAAGGCCCGAATATATCGGATTCGTATTTGCCTCATTCAGCAGACGCTGTATTGACAAAGAGCATGCATCTCATTTAAAGTCTCTACTTGATGATGATATAAAGGCAGTCGGTGTATTTGTTGATGAAGATATAGAAACGATAGCCGAATATCTAAGCGAAGGCATAATAGATATCGCTCAGCTTCATGGCAGCGAGGATGATGAATACATAAAAAAGCTCAAGGATATGACAGGAAAGCCTGTTATCAAGGCATTCAAGATAGGCAGCTTAGATGATATAGATAAAGCGCTAAAGTCAAAAGCCGATCACATCCTTTTGGATGCGGGTTCGGGAGACGGAAGAGTATTTGACTGGTCATATCTTAAGGATATAAAAAGAGATTATTTTCTGGCAGGCGGACTGACTGCCATGAATGTAACCGATGCGATAGAAAGCCTTGATCCATATGCTGTAGATGTAAGCTCGGGGATCGAGACAGACGGCAAAAAGGATAAGGAAAAGATAAAAGCGTTTGCAGCAAACGTAAGAAACGGGAGGAAGACAGATGTCTGATCAAAAAGGAAGATTCGGTATTCATGGAGGACAGTACATACCAGAAACTTTGATGAATGCCGTTATAGAACTTGAAGAGGCCTATAACAGATACAAGGATGATCCTGAGTTTAACAGGGAACTCAGTGATCTTTTCAATGATTATGCTGGCCGCCCCTCCAGACTCTACTATGCAAAGAAGATGACCGAGGATCTTGGTGGAGCAAAGATCTATCTTAAGAGAGAGGATCTTAATCATACCGGTGCCCACAAGATAAACAACGTTCTGGGTCAGGCGCTCCTTGCAAAGAAGATGGGAAAGACAAGGCTCATCGCAGAGACAGGTGCGGGCCAGCATGGAGTTGCAACAGCGACAGCAGCTGCACTCATGGGCATGGAGTGCGTGGTATTCATGGGTGAAGAGGATACCAAGAGACAGGCACTTAATGTCTACAGGATGAGACTGCTCGGAGCAGAAGTGATACCAGTAAAAAGCGGAACGGCAACACTAAAGGATGCCGTATCGGAAGCCATGAGAGAATGGACAAGAAGGATAAGCGATACACATTACTGCTTGGGTTCCGTAATGGGACCCCATCCCTTCCCTACAATAGTAAGAGACTTCCAGGCAGTGATCTCCAAGGAGATAAAAAGTCAGATCCTTGAAAAGGAAGGAAGACTTCCCGATGTAGTTATGGCATGCGTAGGCGGCGGATCAAATGCAATAGGGACCTTCTATAACTTCATTGAGGATAAGGATGTGAGACTGATCGGCTGCGAGGCAGCAGGAAGAGGAGTTGATACATTTGAGACTGCGGCGACTATCGCTACAGGAAAGCTTGGCATCTTCCACGGAATGAAGTCATACTTCTGTCAGGATGAATTCGGCCAGATCGCTCCCGTTTATTCAATAAGCGCAGGACTCGACTATCCCGGTATCGGACCGGAACACGCATATCTTCATGATTCAAAGAGAGCTGAATACGTTCCTGTCACTGATGAGGAAGCCGTATGCGCATTTGAATATCTTGCAAAGACCGAAGGCATCATACCGGCCATTGAATCTGCTCATGCGATAGCTCATGCGATAAAGATTGCACCGACTATGGATAAGGACAAGATCATAGTCATAACCGTTTCGGGAAGAGGCGACAAGGACTGTGCGGCGATCGCAAGATACAGAGGGGAGGAAGGAATACATGAGTAACATATACAAGGCATTTGAAAACGGGAAGGCATTCATACCTTTCATAACCTGCGGCGATCCCGATCTTGAGACGACCGAAAAGTGTATCAGGCAGATGGTAGATAACGGCGCTTCCTTAATAGAACTTGGCATCCCCTTTTCGGATCCCACAGCGGAAGGCCCCGTCATCCAGCAGGCAAACGTAAGAGCATTAAGCGGCGGCGTAACAACAGACAAGATATTTGATCTTGTTAAAAAGCTGAGAGCTGATATAGATATACCCATGGTTTTCATGACCTATGCAAACGTCGTATACTCATACGGTGCTGAAAGGTTTATGGATAACTGCAAAAAGACAGGCATCGACGGGATAATCCTTCCCGATCTTCCGTATGAAGAAAAGGGCGAGTTTATAGATACATGCCATAAATACGGCGTTGATCTCATATCTCTTATCGCTCCTACAAGCGATGACAGGATAGCCATGATAGCTAAGGAAGCAGAAGGCTTTCTATACATCGTATCAAGCCTTGGCGTAACGGGAACAAGGACTCAGATAACCACAGACCTTGATTCGATCGTTGATGTTGTAAGGAAGAATACCGATATACCGTGTGCGATAGGCTTTGGCATATCTACACCCGATCAGGCTAAAAAGATGGCGGATATCTCCGACGGAGCGATCGTCGGTTCAGCCATCATCAAGATAATAGAAAAGTATGGAAAGGATGCCCCCATAAAGGTGGGCGAATATGTAAAGAGCATTACCGATGCACTAAAATAATACTTTACAGTACCTGTCTGATACTATACAATTATCTTTGGAAGAAATACAAGCGTCAGGTATCTGCAAAGGGGCAGAGCCGACGCTTATTTTAAGTTAGAGTGAAATTAGATGGAGGGAATATGAATACAAAGAAAGATATCATGAAGATCATCGAAGAGGAAGATGTTGAGTTTATCAGACTCCAGTTTACAGATGTCTGGGGAAATCTAAAGAACATCGCGGTAACACCCGGACAGATGAAGAAGGTAATGGACAACATGTATTCCTTTGAGAGTTCGGCGCTTTTTAATGATGTATATGAATACAATGAAGAAATATTCCTTCATCCGGATCTTGATACATTTGTGATCCTTCCCTGGAGACCGCAGCAGGCAAAGGTAGGAAAGCTTACCTGCGATATCTGCTACGGCGACGGTACGCTGTGTGACTACAGCCCCAGGACTATCCTTAAAAACGTGATAAAGAAGGCTGAGCAGAAGGGATACACTGTAAAGGTAAGCCCCGAGTGCGAGTTTTTCCTCTTCCATACGGATGAAAACGGAAATCCCACGACGATGACTCATGAAAAGGCAGGATACCTTGATGTAGGACCTGTCGACTTTGGCGAGAACGCGCGAAGAGAGATGGTGCTCACCCTTGAGGAGATGGGCTTTGAAGTCGAATCATCTCATCATGAGAAGGCACCCGCCCAGCATGAGATAGATCTTGCTCAGGCAGAGAGCTTAAAGACTGCCGATGATGTCATGACATTCAAGTTCGCGGTAAGATCGATAGCAAAGAGATTCGGCCTTTACGCAACATTCATGCCAAAGCCAAGGACAGATGTAGCCGGAAGCGGAATGCATCTTAACTTCTCGATCTATAAGGATAACGTAAACATATTTGATGATGTTAACAATTCTATAAGCGATGATGCAAAGCACTTTATAGGAGGCATCATGGCTCATGCACAGGGAATGTGCGCCGTTACCAACCCGACAGTCAACTCATACAAGAGGATACTTGCGGGATTCAATGCACCCGGTCATATAAACTGGTCATGCAGAGGAGAAAAGGTCCTCATCCGTCATCACAGAAATGCGGATGAAACAAAGATAGAACTGCGATTCCCCGATACGAGCGCAAATCCGTACCTTGCCATTGCCTTATGCATAGCAGCCGGTCTTGACGGAATAGAAAGAAAACTCATCCCCGACAGGGAAAACGAGCTTGTTTCAAAGAAGCTTCCCTCAAGCCTGATGGATGCCGTTACATGCATGAGGAAGGATGAAGTGCTTATAGATGCTCTCGGAAAGGAATTCTCTGATATATATGTACAGCTAAAGCTCAGGGAATGCGAAGACTACATGCTCCAGGTCTCTGAATGGGAGCTTGCGACCTATCTTGACAGGATGTAGGAGGATACTCATATGGGCAGCGTACTTATCGCCATGCCCAAGAGTGAGGATGCGTACCATATAGCACGTTCACTGTCAGAAAGAGGCCAGCTGCTTGATACCGAAGTCTGTGTGACCGGCGCCGATATCCTAAGGATAAGCCATGACAGAGACTACGGCGTCGTTATCTGTACAAGGCAGCTAAAGGACATGAGCTATATGGAACTTGCGGGATACCTTCCCGAATACTTCGGGATGATAGTATTGACCAGGGATCCCGAACTGGATACATATGCCGACAACATCATCAAGCTGATGATGCCTTTTAAAACAAGCGAGCTACTTTCTACCATAGATATGATAACTTCCGTCTTTGTAAGAAGGATAAGAAAGAAAGGCAACATACCGATAAAGCGAAGCAGGAGCCAGAATCAGGTCATAGAGGATGCAAAGAGGCTTTTGATGGAGAGAAATGCCATGAGCGAGCCCGAGGCTTTCAGATATATCCAGAAGACCAGCATGGATACCGGCAGGACTATGGTAGAATCGGCGCAGATGATAATCATGATCGGATAAGCGCATTTTACTTTTGGGAGATTAAAAAAATCTTTTAATTTTGCGCAAAATGTGTAAAATGTTTAAGGATACATATGTAAATATGGAGGAAGAAAGATGATAAAAGCAGTAGTAGGTGCAAACTGGGGTGACGAAGGAAAGGGAAAGATAACCGATATGTTGGCCCAGGAGGCCGACATAGTGGTAAGATTCCAGGGCGGAGCAAATGCCGGACATACGATCGTAAACAAATACGGAAAGTTCGCATTGCACACACTGCCTTCGGGAGTGTTCTATGATCACATCACAAGCGTTATAGGCAACGGTGTAGCTCTAAATATACCGATACTCTTTGACGAGATCAAAAACCTTACGGACAGAAACGTTCCGATGCCAAAGATCCTTATAAGCGACAGGGCTCAGATCGTTATGCCCTATCATATCCTTCTTGATGCATCCGAGGAGGAGAGACTCGCAGGAAAGAGCTACGGCTCGACAAAATCCGGAATAGCACCTTTTTATTCAGATAAATATGCAAAGATAGGCTTCCAGGTAAGCGAACTCTTTGACGAAGATACACTTAGGGAAAAGGTTGCCAAAGTCACGGCGATAAAGAATGTTTTGATGGAGCATCTTTATCACAAGCCTCTGATCGATGAAAAAGAGCTTATTGATACCCTTCATACATACAGAGACATGGTAGCTCCTTACGTCGGTGATGTATCAACTTTCCTTTATGAAGCAAACAAGGCAGGAAAGACTATCCTTTTGGAGGGTCAGCTCGGTACCCTAAAGGATCCCGACCACGGAATATATCCTATGGTAACATCTTCTTCGACTCTTGCAGCATACGGAGCTATTGGCGCAGGCGTCCCTCCTTATGAGATAAAGCAGGTCATAACCGTCTGCAAGGCATACTCGTCAGCGGTAGGTGCGGGAGCATTCGTTTCAGAGATCTTCGGAGACGAAGCGGATGAACTCAGAAGAAGAGGCGGAGACGGAGGAGAGTACGGAGCGACAACAGGACGTCCCAGAAGAATGGGATGGTTTGACTGCGTAGCCAGCAAGTACGGCTGCAGACTGCAGGGAACAACGGATGTCGCATTCACAGTCCTTGATGTACTCGGATATCTTGACGAGATCCCGGTATGCACAGCCTATGAAATAGACGGAGAGATAACAACAG
>JAEEGL011137165.1_pt1 | contig 16255 bp, 15 predicted proteins | sample 9134231 | NCBI WGS metagenome assembly JAEEGL01 (sample SAMN16246548, study PRJNA631951) | gut metagenome | biome: gut microbiome; feature: rumen; material: fiber-attached | host: Bos | place: Iran: Karaj | collected 2018-10
ATGACGGTCACCGGCGAAGCGATCAAGGAGCCTTCGAACTTCATCGTGCGCGACGGCACGAGCTTTTCCGAGCTCATCGAAGCCGCCGGCGGTCTCAAAGACGGCGTTGAAGCGGCGAAGGTCATCTCCGGCGGTCCCATGATGGGCATCGCGGTCGGCACGACGGAAGTCCCGATCACCAAGACGACCAACGCGATCACCGTGCTCACGGAGGATCCGGTCGAAAAGGCCGACCGCAAGATGACGGCGTGTCTGCACTGCGGACGCTGCACCACGGTCTGCCCGAACGGTCTGATGCCGCAGATGATGGCCGACGCCGTCGCGGCGGGCGATCTCGAGCGCTACGAGAAAAAGCTCTTCGGTCTGGACTGCATCTCCTGCGGCTCCTGCACCTATATCTGTCCGGCGAAGCGTCCGCTGACCCAGACGTTCAAACAAACCAAAGCGGAGATCATGGCACGCAGGCGTGCGGCACAGGGAGGTAAATAATGGGTAAGGCATTGAATCTCTCCGCGGGTCCGCACGTACGCGATCGCTGGACGACCCCGTTCATCATGATGGTCGTCTTCGCGTCGCTGCTGCCCGCCGCGATCGTCGGCGTCGTCGTGCACTGGGTGACGTTCCAGAGCCTCAACGCGCTCTGGGTCATCCTCGCGGCGATCGCCTCCGCCGTGCTCACCGAGCTTCTGTTCTGCCTCGTCACGCGGCGGAAGATCACGATCGGCGACGGCAGCGCCGCCGTCACGGGTCTGATGCTCGCGCTGTGCCTGTCGCCGAACACGCCGGTGCTCATGCCGGTGATCGGTTCGGTCTTCGCGATCCTCGTCGTCAAATGCTGCTTCGGGGGCCTCGGCAAGAACTTCGTCAACCCGGCGCTTGCCGCGCGGTGCTTCCTGCTGATCTCGTTCGGCAGCGGTACCCTGATGACAAACTATCCGAGCTTTGACGCGCTCTCAAGCGCAACGCCGGTCGAAATGCTCTATAAGGGCCAGATGGTCGACATCACCCGGATGTTCCTCGGAACCGCGGGCGGCGTCATCGGAAGCTCCATCCTCGCGCTGCTCGTCGGCGGTCTCGTGCTGTGGGGACTCGACATCATCCACGGCGAGATCTGCTTCTCGGCCATCGGCGCGTTCACCCTCGTGCTCGCGCTGTTCGGCGGTCACGGGTTCGATATCACCTACCTCGTCGCGCAGCTGTGCGGCGGCGGCGTGATCCTCGGCGCGTTCTTCATGGCGACCGACTACACCACCTCTCCGGTGAGCCGTCTCGGACAGCTCGTTTACGGGTGCCTGATCGGTATTCTCGGCGCGCTGTTCCGCATCTACGGCAAGGGCACCGATATGTTCAGCTACTCGATCATCATCGCGAACCTGTTCACGCCGCTGATCGACATCTACATCGTGCCGAAGCCTTACGCGTACCGCAAGCGTGCGATCGAAAAGGCCGAGGGCGTTGTGAAGCCGCCGCTTCTCAAGCGCATTCCGAAGCCCGTCATCGCGCTGACGCTGATCGCGGCGATCTCGGGTCTCGCGCTGTCCGGCGTATTCACCGTCACCAGGGACTCGATCGAAGCGAACGAGCGCGCGAACAAGACCAAATCCTACCGGATCGTCTGTGAAGCCGCCGAGGACTTCGAAACGATCGACGCGGCCGAAGCGGCGATCGCGGAGCAGGGCGACTCCTACGCGGGCGGCAAGTTCGGCAGCACGAAGATCGACGAAGCATACAGAGCCGTCGATGCGAACAACGCGACCGTCGGCTACGTGTTTGCGGTCACCAGCAACGACGGCTACAAGTCCCCGCTGAAGATCGCCGTCGGCATCACGCCGGACGGCACGGTCAACAGGATCGCGTTCATCGAGAGCCACGAAACGCCGGGCAAGGGTTCCCTCTGGGATGAAGATCCCGCCTATCGGGACCAGTTCAACGGCCGCGCGGTCGACGCCTTCGTTCTGGGCGGCGACAAGAGCACGAACGGCGTCGACGCCGTTTCCGGCTCGACCAGAACTTCGGAGGCCGTCGTCAACTCCGTCAACGCAAGTCTGGACTTCTTCCGGAACGTGATCATGGGAGGAGGCAAGTGATATGAAGAACAAATACTTCGAACGGATCTATAACGGTCTGATCAAGGAGAACCCGACGTTCGTGCTGATGCTCGGCATGTGTCCCGCTCTGGCGGTCACCGATACCGCGATCCACGGCGTGAGCATGGGTCTCTCGACGCTGGCGGTCCTGGTCCTTTCCAACTTCCTGATCTCGGTCATGCGCAACGTGATCCCGGATCAGGTCCGTCTCCCCTCGTACATCGTCATCGTCGCGTCGTTCGTCACGATCGTCAGTCTGCTGCTGCAGGCGTATCTGCCCTCGGTGTACTCCGCGCTCGGCGCGTTCATCGAGCTGATCGTCGTCAACTGCATCATTCTGGGCCGTGCGGAAGCGTACGCGAACAAGCACACCCCCGGCCTTTCGGTCATGGACGGCATCGGCATGGGTCTCGGCTTCACCGTCGCCCTGACGCTGACCGGTCTCGTCCGCGAGTTCCTCGGCGCGGGCACGGCGTTCGACATGCGCGTGTTCCCGAAGGAATATGCGGTCGGCATCATCAAGGACGCTCCCGGCGCCTTCATGGTCATCGCGCTGTTCATCATCATCATGAACGCGATCGGCATCAAGACGCGCCAGCGCGAGCTCGTCAACAGCAACGGCTGCGACGGCTGCTGCGCGAAATGCGCGATGCGCTGTGAGGAGAAAAAGGAGGAGGAAGCAAAATGACAAGACTGCTTTTGATCATTGTATTGAACGCGCTGGTCAGCAACGTTCTGCTGGTCCGATTCCTGGGCATCTGCTCCTTCCTCGGCGTATCCCAGCAGATCAAAGCGTCCGCAAGCCTCGGCGCCGCCGTCATCTTCGTCATGGCGATCGCGTCCGCCGTTGCGAACCTTCTGTACGACAACGTCCTCGTGCCGCTCCGTATCGAGTTCATGCACACGATCATCTTCATTCTGGTCATCGCCGCGCTCGTTCAGATCGTCGAGATGTTCCTGAAGAAGAAATCGCCCGGACTGTATAAGTCGCTCGGCATCTATCTGCCGCTGATCACGACCAACTGCGCGGTGCTCGGCATTGCGAACAGCAATATCGGCTCCGGCTTCGTCGACAGCGTGCTCACCGGCATCGGCACCGCGGTCGGCTACACGATCGCGATCGTACTGCTCGCGGGCATCCGTTCCCGCATCAGCGAAAGCGACCTGCCGCGTCCGCTGCGCGGCGCGCCCGTCGTCCTGCTTGCGGCGGCGCTGATGGCGATCGCGTTCATGGGCTTCAGCGTCCTTGAACCGGTCATTAAGTCCACGCTGGGAGGTGCATGAGTATGACGATCCTGTACACAACCATCGTGATCACCGTGATCGGTATTCTCGTCGGTCTCGGTCTGGTCTTCCTCGGCAAGAAATTCCACGTCCCGGTCGACGAGCGTGAAGCGGAAGTCCGCGAATGCCTGCCCGGCAACAACTGCGGCGCCTGCGGATTCGCGGGCTGTGACGCGGCTGCCGCGGCGATCGTCGCCGGAGAAGCGCCGGTCAACGTCTGCCCCGTCGGCGGCGCGCCGGTCGCGGCAAAGATCGGCGGCATCATGGGCGCAGACGCGGAAGTTCTGGAACGCAAGGTCGCGTTCGTCCGCTGCAAGGGCACCTGCGACGCCTGCGGACAGCAGGGCAACTACGTCGGCATCAACGACTGCCGCGCGGCCGTGCTTGCGGGGCTCAACCTCAAGGACTGCGACTACGGCTGTCTGGGCCTCGGCTCCTGCGTGAACGTCTGTCCGCAGGGCGCGATCAGGCTCGTCGACGGCGTTGCGGTCGTGAACCGCAGCCTGTGCGTCGCGTGCGGTCTGTGCGTCAAGGCGTGCCCGAAGGGACTCATCGAGCTCGTGCCCGAGAGCAAACACGTCGCCGTGCAGTGCATGAACCGCGACAAGGGCCCGCAGGTCAAAAAGGTCTGCTCCGCGGGCTGCATCGGCTGCACGCTGTGCACCCGCCAGTGCGAGTTCGACGCGATCCATATGGACGGCAACCTCGCCCGCGTCACCTACGAGAACTGCACGCAGTGCGGCAAGTGCGCGGAGAAGTGCCCCGCGCACGTCATCACCCCGCCCTGCCCCGTCGCACGGAAGGAGGCGTAACCCATGGAAAAACGAAATCAGGCTGCAAAACTCATCGTCGGCGCGGTCATCGTGATCATCGCGATTCTGGCGCTTGCCGGCATCGTCAGTCAGCATCACATCACCTACAAGTCCGTGCCGCTTTCGCGCGACGACATCGTGTACAAGCAGGTCGAGGCGCCGAAGGCGTCGAGCGCGGACGGCACGATCACCGCGAGCGACTGGAGCGCGGTTTATCCGCACATCGCCGTTTCGATGGGCAGCAACAAAGGCAACGACGTCGTCGTCGATTATCTGGAACTCGATCCGTACCTCGTTGAGATCTACGAGGGCTACGGCTTCGCGAAGGACTACGGCAGCGCGCGCGGCCACAGCTACACGCTGGAGGACGTGGCGAAAACCAAGCGTCCCCACCCGTTCGCAAACTGCCTGACCTGCAAGACGCCGAACTTCACCAAGATGGCGCAGGACACGAACGAAGCGGCTTACGCCCTCCCGTTTGACGAGGTCTATGCGCAGATCACCCAGAACGGCGGCGAGACCGTCAGCTGCTACACCTGCCACGGCAACAATCCGGGCAACGGCACGAAGCCGAAAGAAAACCTGACGGTCACCCACGAGTACATCAACCTGGCGCTCGGCGAGAAAAAGAGCACGATCGATCCCGGCATCCTCGCATGCGGTCAGTGCCACATCGAGTATTACTTCGATCCGGCGACCAAGGCGACCCGAATGCCGCACAGCTCCGTTGAGGCGATGACGCCCGAGAAGACCTACGACTACTACACGCAGCTCGGCTTCTCCGACTGGACGCAGGAAAGCACCGGCGCAAAGATGCTGAAGGTGCAGCATCCCGAAATGGAGACCGTTCTGCTCGGCAAGCACGCGGACACGCTGAACTGCGCCGACTGTCATATGCCGGTGGTCCAGGATCCCAAGGACCGCACGATCTATCACAGCCACATGCTCGTCAGCCCGCTCGAGGACGAAACGCTGCTCGCCACCTGTCTCCAGTGCCATTCCTCTATGGATCCGGACATCAGGACCGGCGACGATATGATCGAGATGGTCAGAAGCATCCAGAAGCGCGTAACGGAGAAGGAAACGACCGTCGGCAACCGCCTTGCGGACTTCAAAAAGGCGCTTGCGGAAGCGAATCAGAGCGGCAAATACACCGAAGAACAGCTCGACGGCGTACGCGAGCTCTATCGCAAGGCGCAGTGGTTCTTCGACTACTGTTACGTGGAGAACTCCGAGGGCGCGCATAACTACGATCTGGCGATGCGCTGTCTCAACACCGCGGAGGATCTGATCGACGAAGGCACGGCGCTTCTGCAGTCGTTTGCCGAATAACCCTGACCCGTCTGCGGCAAAGGACGTCGAACGGCGCTCCTTTGCCGCATTTCTTTCGATCTATGCAAGTCTTCAGAAAAATCTTCAAATTCATCGCGTCCATGAAGTTTGCGATCATCCTGCTGGTCGTCGTTGCGATCGTATGTGTGATCGGAAGCCTCGTGCCGCAGGGCGAGCAGTTCGAAGCGTACCGCGATTCGTATTCCGAGCGCGCGGCGGCGTTCATCCTCGCCTTCCGGCTTGACGACGTGTTTCACAGCTGGTGGTTCATCACGCTCGTGTCCCTGCTGTGTCTCTCCCTGCTCTTCTGCAATCTGTCACGCGTGCGCGCGCTGATCCGTCAGACGAAGGACGCCGCGCGTCCGGAGCGCGCGGTTTCCGATACGCCCGCCGTATCGGCGGACGGCGTTTCCGATCCCGAGGCGGTCATGAAGCGTCTGCGCTTCCGCAACCCGGTCAGAACGACCGTCGACGGCGCGGACGTGCTGTTCGCGTACCGCAACCGCTTCGGCTTCTGGGGCGCGTGGATCTGTCACGTCGGGATCATCCTGATCGTGCTGGGCTATGCGCTCGGGCAGATGACGCTGTTTTCCGCGTCGGTCTACGGCACACCGGGGCAGACCAAGCCGGTCGAGGGCACGCCGTACGAGGTGACGGTCGACGATTTCCGCACCGTACGCAACGATGCGGGCTTCATTGAGCAGTACGTATCCGAGCTGACCGTCCGCAGCACGAAGGACGGAACGGCGCAGAGCGGGACCGCAAGCGTCAACCACCCCGCCGTGCTGCACGGCATGAAGTATTATCAGACCGCAAGCGGCTACGCGGCGCGGGTTTCGATCGCGGAGAACGGCGTCCCGTTCGAGAGCGCGGACCTCTGCGTCGGCGAGGAGCTGACGATCTCGTTCCTACCCGGGTTCTCGCTCTACCTCGACGGCTTTGAGGAGGATCACAACGGCGTCCCCGCCTATCACGTCCTGTTCTTCTATCAGGGACAGCACGTCGATACCGGACGGAACTACTTCGCGCCCGGCAGCGGCATCGACCTCGGCGGCTACACGATCACGTTCTCCGATCCGCTCGAATACACCCTGCTGCGCGTCAAGAAGGATTCGTTCTCATGGCTCGTGCTCGTCGGCGCGATCCTGACGACGCTCGGCCTGTTCCTTGCGCTGTACGTCGTGCCGGAAACGGTCTGGGCGGTTCGCAGGGAGGACGGAACGTGGACGGTGAACGGCAAAAGCAAGAAACTTGCGCCGCTGTTCAAAGAACAGTTCGACCGCGCGGTCACCGGCCGCAAAGGAAAGGAGGAAGCGCAATGATGTCGGCGGAAGGTATCCTGTTTCTCATCACGCTGATCCTGTATTTCGCGGTCACGGTCCTGTATTTCCTGTACGTCGCGATCAAAAAGCCGCTTCTTTCCAAGCTTGCGATCCGCGCGCATATTGCGGCGCTGCTCGTGCATACGGCGGCGATCGTGCTGCGCGGCGCGCTGATGGCCCGTCTGCCGATGTCGAACCAGTACGAATTCTCGACTGCGTTCGCGTGGGCGCTCGCGCTCGTCGGACTGATCTTCATCCTGAAGTTCCGCTTCCCCGTGCTCGGCGCGTTCTCCGCACCGGTCACGCTGCTGCTTACGCTGTACGCCGGACTGCAGAAGCTGAACGAGCTCAAGACCATCGCGGCGTACGAAGCGATCGGCGTCAACGGCGTGGACCGCATCCGCAATCTCATGCCCGCTCTGCGGAGCAGTTGGCTCGGCATTCACGTGTCGACAGTCATCATCGCATACGGCGCGTTCGGCGTTTCGTTCGTGCTGTCGATCATCTTCCTGCTGCGCGGCCGCATGAAAGAAAACGGCTTCTGGGACTCGTACATCCCGAAAAAGGAAAAGCTCGACGTCATCAGCTACCGCTGCGTGTCGCTCGGCATCATGTTCCTGACCGCGACGATCATGATCGGCGGCATCTGGGCGGAAAACGCCTGGGGCAGCTACTGGACCTGGGACCCGAAGGAGACCTGGGCGCTCGTCACGTGGCTCATCTACCTCGTATATCTGCACCTCAGGATCCGCCGCGGCTGGAACGGAAGAACCGCCGCGATTTTCGGCGTCGTCGGATTCATCTGCGTGCTGTTCACCTATATCGGCGTAAACACGCTTTTGCCGGGACTGCACAGCTACAAATAACGGCATTGACACCCGGATGGGTTTTTGATATGATAGAATTAGACAAATGAGAGGGAGGCAACTAACGGATGTCGATTCAAATGCGGGAATACCGGAACCCCAACAACACCAATCTTCCCCTGCGTGTCGCGAAGGGACATTTTGCCACGAGTCACAGCCACATCAACTACTACGTCGATCTGACGATGACCAAGTACTGTCTGCCCGAAGCGCGTGAAGCCGCGATCCATCTTGCAAACCGCTTTAAGGCGACCACGATCGTCGACACGATCCTCTGTCTGGACGGCACCGAGGTCATCGGCGCGTGCATGGCGAGCGAGCTTACCAAGCAGAGCTTCACGAGCATGAACGCGAACCGCGCGATCTGCGTCGTCACGCCGGAGCATACGACGGGCAGCCAGCTGCTGTTCCGCGACAACACGGCTCCGATGATCCGGAACAAGCACGTCCTCATTCTGGCGGCGTCCGTTTCCACGGGCTATACCGCGCTCGGCGCGATCGAAGCGATCCGCTATTACGGCGGCGAAACGGTCGGCATCTGCTCGATCCTTGCGAACATCAAGGAATGCGCGGGCTACCCCGTCATTTCGATCTGCGATACGAAGCACATCTGGGACGACTACGAGAGTTATCCCGCACACGAGTGCCCGCAGTGCAAGGCCGGCGTCAAGCTCGACGCCATGGTCAACACGTACGGCTTCTCGAGTTTTTAACACGTCCGCAACGCCCGTTTTCCGGGCGTTTTTCTTGAAAAAAAACAAAAGGAGGCACACACCATGGAAATGAAGTTCTACCGCTGCGAGACCTGCGGCCAGATCATCGCGATCGTCAAAAAGACCCCCGTCCCCGTCATGTGCTGCGGCAAACCGATGAAGGAAATCATCCCCGGCACGACCGACGCATCCGTTGAAAAACACGTCCCCGTCGTCGAGGTCGACGGCTGCTGCGTCAAAGTGAAGATCGGCGCGGCCGCGCATCCGATGCTTCCCGAACACTATATCGAATGGGTCAGTCTGCAGACCAAGTACGGCAACCAGAGAAAGGCGCTCGCGCCCGGTCAGGCGCCCGAGGTCTGCTTCAGGATCTGCGACGGCGACGAAGTCGAGGCGGTCTATGCCTACTGCAACCTGCACGGGCTCTGGAAAGCGTAAGGAGGAAACCCATGAACAAGTATACCGGCACGAAGACCGAACAGAACCTGCTCGCCGCATTCGCCGGAGAATCGCAGGCGCGCAACAAGTACACCTACTTTGCCTCCAAAGCAAAGAAGGACGGCTATGAGCAGATTGCCGCGCTGTTTCTGAAGACCGCGGACAACGAAAAGGAACACGCGAAGCTGTGGTTCAAGGAACTCAACGGCATCGGCACGACCGCCGAAAACCTCAAGGCCGCCGCGGACGGCGAGAACTATGAGTGGACGGATATGTACGAAAGCTTTGCAAAGACCGCCGAGGAAGAGGGCTTTACGGAGCTTGCCGTAAAATTCCGCCTCGTCGCCGCGATCGAAAAGCATCACGAGGAGCGTTATCGCGCGCTCTTAAAGAACGTCGAGACCGCAGCCGTCTTTGAAAAAAGCGAGGTCAAGGTCTGGGAATGCCGCAACTGCGGTCACATCGTGGTCGGCACGAAGGCGCCCGATCTCTGCCCCACCTGCGCGCACCCGCAGTCGTATTTCGAGGTCAACTGCGAGAATTACTGACGCTTTGCGTTCGACGAAAGCATTCAGAAAGCGGAGGGTTCCCCCTCCGCTTTTTCTTTACAGGCAAAACGCGGCGTGATAAAATAAATATATGACACAGGATGAACGCAGAGTTTGGCTTATTCGGACGCTGCTCGATGAGCAGGGATATCGGAACGACGTTCCGCAGGACGCGTTTGAACAGAAGCGTCTGCTGCGGGGCCTGTTCAACGTGCGCCCGCCGATGCCCGCAAGCGCGGAATTTCTCGCCGTGCAGGACGCGTACCTCAAAGAAGCGACGCGCGAAAAGGGCGTTACGGCGCTTTCGGATCTGACGCCCGTAAAGCCGCACCTATACCTTTGGCGGGGCGATATCACGACGCTCGCGGTCGACGCGATCGTCAACGCCGCCAATTCCGCGCTTTTAGGCTGTTTTTCGCCGAACCACGGCTGCATCGACAACGCGATCCACACTTTTGCGGGCATTCAGCTGCGCCTTGCGTGCGACGCGCTCATGCGCGCGCAGGGGCGTCCGGAGCCGACCGGCGGCGCGAAGCTCACGCCGGGGTTCAATCTGCCCGCAAAATACGTGCTGCACACGGTGGGACCGATCGTTTCCGGACCGCTCACGCAGCGGCACAGGGCGCAGCTTGCTTCCTGCTACGAAAGCTGTCTGCGCCTGGTGGAAGAAAACGGGCTCAAAAGCGTCGCGTTCTGCTGCATTTCGACCGGCGTGTTCGGCTTCCCGCAGAACGAAGCGGCAAAAATCGCCGTCGACATCGTCACGGCGTTCCAAAAGGACTGCCCGATCGACGTGGTGTTCAACGTATTTAAAGAGGCGGATCTCAGGCTTTATCAGGCGCTTTTGCAATAACCGGAAAGGAGCTTTTTCATGCAGTTCAACGACGTTACTCCGGATCTTATCATGCTTCTGAAACGCAGACTTCGCGACGCCGACGCGATCCTGATCGGCGCGGGCGCGGGACTTTCCACCGCCGCCGGATTCACCTATGCGGGCGAACGGTTCGAGCGCTTTTTTCCGGATTTCATCAAAAAATATCACTTTCGCGACATGTATACCGGGGGCTTTTATCCCTATCCCTCGAAGGAGGAATTCTGGGCGTACTGGAGCCGGTATATCCTGATCAACCGCTATGAAAACCCGCCGAAGCCGGTATACCGGCAGCTGCTCGATCTTGTGAAAGACAAGGATTACTTCGTGCTGACCACGAACGTCGACCATTGCTTTCAGAAAGCGGGCGTCGACAAGGCGCGGCTCTTTTATACGCAGGGCGATTACGGACTGTTCCAATGCTCTCTGCCGTGCCACCGCCGCACCTACGACAATGAGGAAACGATCCTCAGAATGGTCCGTGAACAGCGGAACATGCGCGTGCCGACCGGGCTATTGCCGGTCTGCCCGAAGTGCGGCGCGCCGATGACGATGAACCTCCGAAGCGACGACACGTTCGTCGAGGACCTCGGCTGGAACGAGGCGGCGTCGCGTTACGTGAACTTCGTGCAGGCGCACGCGAACAAGCGTCTGCTGCTTCTGGAGCTCGGCGTCGGCATGAACACGCCCTCGATCATCAAGTACCCGTTCTGGCGGCTCACGGCGCAGAATCCGAACGCGGCGTACGTGTGCGTCAACTTCGGAGAAGCGGAGTGCCCGAAGCAAATCGAGGACCGCGCGATCGTGGTCAACGCCGACGTTGCCGACGTGCTCGCTGCGCTGCAGTAAGACAATCAAAAAGAGCTGCGAAACCGCAGCTCTTTTTTTGACGCCGTTATGCTCAGTCGGCAAAGAAGATGTTGTCGAAGTACGTTTCCTGCATCTCGCCGCCGATCAGGTACCCGTATTGCTCCGGATCGAGCGTGTCGGCTCTCTGTACCGTGATCAGCGCAGTCGTTCCGTCCTCCGTCCTGATCTCCGCAAGCGTTCCAGACGCGTGCCAGCGCGTCATGTATACGTACGTGCCCGCGGGGATCACCGCATCCGCGCCGTCGATCGTGCAGGGCAGATCGCGCACGAGATGCAGCAGCATGCCGTTTTCGATGAGACGCGTGCGATCGGACGCGGATTGGATCTCGTCCGGGATCACGTCGCAGACAAACCATTCGGAATCCGGGGTCAGATCCTCGCCGTGATAGGTGCGCGCGCCGAATTTGGTTCCTAGAATGTCGGTCTGGGTAGCGGAGCCGAGCACCGTCCCGCCGTCGAAGGCCGCATACGCATGAATGATCGGCCCGAGGACGAAACGTCCGTTCTCCATGTGCAGTTCGGCCGTCTCGTAATCCTCCGAACCGGTATTGTAGACCACAAGCAGATTCAACCGCGGCGAGTCCGGATCGAGATCCAGAAGGATCGCCTGCTCCAATCCGGCGTAGAAGTTGACGTCGATCGACGCCTTTCCGGCAGAGATCGTAAGATACTGTCCGTGTTTCTCGTAGACGATCTCCTCTTTCGTTCCGTCGCCGTCGAAATCGCAGACGAACAGGACGCCTTTCTCCGGCGCTTCGCGGAATCCGATCTGCTCGTCGTAGTCCCAGAACCGGAACGTACCCGGAAACGCTTCCGTGTCGTTCCAAAGCACCTTGTCGGGATCATCACCCGTTTCCTCCGGTACAAACAGACGCCATTCGCCGTTGTAAAATGCGACAAGCCCGTCGTATGTAACATAGAACGCTGCGCCGACCTCGCCGAAGTTTGCCTGTCCGTCCGTATCCGGTATTTCGGAGATCGGCACGACGGAACTCACGGTTTCAAACGTCGCATCATCGTCCGGCGCGTCCGGGCGTTCTTCGTCGCGCAAGCCGTACACCTCGCCGACATAGCAGATCATGGGAGCGTGCGTCGGATTCGCTTCCTCCGGCGCGGCGGATGCAAACGGCGTCGGCAGCAGCGTTTGTCCCTGATCGGGCGCAGGCGTCTGCGGCGCGTAAGCGGGCGCGCCGGACGCGTCGAACGTAAAGGTCTGTTCGATCATGCCGAGCGTGGCGATCGCCGCCTGCGAGTCGACCTTGTTGTCGATCAGCCGGAACTGCTGGCGCACCGTCGCCGTACCGGCAAAGTCGGTATCCGGGCGCTCCATCTGCGTATAGACGGAAACGATCCACGCGCCGTCGCTGCTGTCGGTTCCCGGCGTGGCCTCCATATTCACGGAGCATTTCCGCTCGACGCCGTTCCATGTGACGACCGTGCCGTCCTCAAACAGCTCCAGACCGGTCAGATCGATGAGCGAGAACGGATTCTGCTCGTACTGCGCGGGCTTTTCGCCCGGCGCCATGCGGAACACCGTCACCCAGTGCATCGTCTGTCCGTCGATCGTGAACCCATGGACCGAAACGTCCATCCTTCGGATCCAGCCCCAGTCCTCCTCGGAGAACGCGGGCTGCAGCGCTCTTGCGCGCGCTTCGGCGTAAGCCTCTGCTTCCGGAAGCTCCGGCAGCAGACGGATCGTGACGGCGTGATCGCCGACGTTCATCGGGACCGTCGCTTCCTTCGTCGCCTCCGGCGCGGCGGATGCCAGCGGCACCGGGGTGCTGCGGCCGGAAAGCGCGTTTTTCACGACGATTCCGCCGACGGCAAAGACGCCGAGAAGCAGCACCGCGGCGCACGAGACCGCGAGAATCCTCGAAAGCCGCTGCTTCGTTTTGCCGGTGCGCGCGTTCCCGCTCTGCGGGAGCCAGCGATCCGCGGGCGCGTTCGCCTTGCCGCGCGCCGGCTGTTCGTCCCGTGCGGTGCAGACCTTGTTCAGCGTCTGCTCCACCGTCCGGTCAAAGGATAAAGGCATTTCCGGGATCGCGTCGGAAACGCGGATGATCTTCTTACTCATGTTCGTTTTCCTCCAGAATCTTGCGTAGCGAGTCCTTTGCGCGGGAGATCCGCGACTTGACCGTGCCGACGGGGACGTGCAATACGGCTGCGATCTCTTCCAGGGAATAGCCCTCCTGCTTCAGGAACAGGGCGTTGCGCTGATCCTCTTTGATCCGCATCAGGGCGTCGCGCAGATCGAGCGACTCCGCCGCGTCGGGAAACAGCTGCGGGCTTTGTGGAATCTCATCCGTCTCAAAGACCTTGCGGCGGCTCCGCAGAATGGTGTACGCCTCGTTTCTTAAAATGCGTAAAAACCATGCGCGGAAGCTGTCCCGCTGATTCAGTTTATCGCGATGCTCGTAGGCCTTGACGATCGCCGCGCTCATCGCATCTTCGCAGTCAAACGTGTTTTTGAGGATCAGGTACGCCACACCGAACGCGGTCTTTTTGACGCTCCGGATCTCCTCGACGAACACGTCGTCACGTATCGCTGCCATCGGTTTCCTCCATACTTCTCTCCCGATCGGGGATTTATCGAATGATCATTCTGTAAGGTAGACGCGCGAAGGCGCCGAAAAGTTCCCGGGAAAAACGATCTTTCATGAATGATGCCGTTTTTGCATGGATCGGCTGTGCCGCCGCGCATAAAAAAGGCGGCCGTCCGACCGCCTTTTATCAAACTGTCGACAAGCAGATCGGATCAAACCGAATGCGGCACGGAGGAAACGATCGCAAGCAGCTCCTCTTCCACGTTTTTCGAATAGTTGAACAGCAGAACGCTTCCGTCCTTCAGCGTGAAACGCATATAATTCGCAAGCATCTTCCTGAACGTCTCATACGAGGATATCTCGCTCACCGGAAAACGCATCACTTCTTTTCCCTTCGCAAGCGCCGCGCCGAGCGCGCCGAACAGCATCCGGGTCGCAATGCCCTTGTTCCGCACGACGAATTCGCCGTTTTCAAACAGGACGACTCCCTCGCCGCTTCCGTGCGCCGTCTGGGTTTTGAACTGAATCGTACATTTGATCTCCATACCAAATCCCTCCCGATCTTTTTTCCGTTCAACGGATCCGGATTCATCATATCGCTTCCGTTCCGTTCTGTCAACACTTCGCCCGTCGCGTAAAAAGGCGGTCGTCCGACCGCCTTTTTTTCATACATCGAAGACCTCGGCTGGAACGAGGCGGCGTTGCGCTATCCGGACTTCGTGCAGTCGCACGCGATCGCGGCGCTGCAGTAAGACACAGACTCGGAAAAACGAACTGCTCTCGCAGTTCTTTTTTGTTGAATCAACCAGATAATCCCCTCATCCTTAAGGATTTCCTCTATTCTATCATAATCCTTATCTTTATAGGAGATTTCAATCAATTTGATATTATGCTCCGTTGCTCATCCTCCCTTCAGGGTATCTAAAAAGGTATCTAAAATTGAGCTAATTTCTATAAATCTAACTGAATTTTTTGACCATTTATTTTGTTTTTACAGTAGTAAATTGTGTAGTCATGTTTTGGTTTTGGATAATAATATTCATGAACTATTTCATATTTTTCTTTACATTCATCACATAAAAGTTCTATGTATTCTCTGGTTTGATTCCAATCATTTGACTCACATGTCTGTTTAATTTTTCCTCTTCCACAAGGGCAATCTATCTCTTTGATTCTATCAACATCATAACTCATAATATATCACTCCCTTCTTGTTCACTCTTCTTTTTAGTTCCCGGTTTTGATTCCCAAACCATTCCAATCTTATTAAGTAAGTCTATTCTTTTATCACTTATATTTTTATAATTGGATCTTTGAGTCCTTATCCACGATCCTATTTTTATGCCATTATTTAAGGGCTTTACGCGTTTCTGCCGCAGCAGTTTTTGTATTTCTTGCCGCTGCCGCAGGGGCAGGGATCGTTGCGCCCGACTTTGGCGGAGCGCTTCAGCACTTTCGGCTTCTCGCCGTCGAGGGACGGCGCGTCGATCGGCTTTGCGACCTGCTTGCGCTCGACCGGCGCGCGGCGCACCTGCACGTGCAGCAGGTTTTTCACCGCTTCCTCGCGGATGCGCACGACCATCGCGTCGAACAGATCCGCGCCCTCGTTCGCGTAGGCGTTCGCGGGGTCGGTCTGCGCGTACGCGCGAAGGCCGATGCCCTGTTTCAGCTGATCCATCGCGTCGATCTGATCCATCCAGTTCGTGTCGACCGCGCGCAGCAGCACGATGCGCTCGATCTCGCGCATGTCGATGCCCTGACCGGTGATCTCGGCTTCCTTCTTTGCGCGCAGCGATTCCGCAAACGCCCTGCAGCGGTCGATGAGATCGCTCCGGCGCCTGATGTCCGCGCTGTGCAGAACGCCGGCCGCGTTCACGCCGCACAGATCGCTCAGTTCCTTTTCAATCGCGGAGACGTCCCACTCCTCGGGCTTCGAATGCTCGCTCGCGTAGGCGGAAACGATGTTCTCCGCCGTCTCGTCGATCATGCTCGTAAACTGATCCCTGAGGTCCTCGCCGAGAAGCACCTTGCGGCGCTCGCCGTAGATGACCTCGCGCTGCTTGTTCATGACGTCGTCGTATTTGAGCACGTTTTTGCGCGTATCGAAGTTCGCCGCCTCGACGCGTTTCTGCGCGTTCTCGATCTGCCGCGTGATGAGCGCGTTCTCGATCGGGTACGCGTCGTCGGGCGAAAGCCGCGTCATCAGGCCTTCCATGCGGTCCATGCCGAAGCGGCGCATCAGCTCGTCCTTCAGCGACACGTAGAAGCGCGTGCTGCCGGGGTCGCCCTGACGGCCGGCGCGGCCTCTTAACTGGTTATCGATACGGCGGCTCTCATGCCGCTCCGTGCCGATGATGTGCAGGCCGCCGAGCTTGACGACCTCGTCGTGCTCGCGGTCGGTTTCCTTCTTGAACTCCGCGTACAGCTTCGCGTACCGCTCGCGCGCGGCGAGGATCTGTTCGTCCTGCGTTTCGGCATGGCCGGTCGCCTCTTCGATCAGCTCCTCCTCCATGCCCTCCTGCCGCATCGCGCGGCGCGCCAGAAAGTCCGGGTTGCCGCCGAGCAGAAT
>JAEEGL011995273.1_pt1 | contig 16255 bp, 11 predicted proteins | sample 9134231 | NCBI WGS metagenome assembly JAEEGL01 (sample SAMN16246548, study PRJNA631951) | gut metagenome | biome: gut microbiome; feature: rumen; material: fiber-attached | host: Bos | place: Iran: Karaj | collected 2018-10
AGAAGGAAGAAAGATTGGCTTTTGTAAAAAGAACACAAGACAGGGGCTTCCCCAATATGGGGTCGATTTTTTGCGAATTCGATGCAGAAATAATGGAAGCAAAAAAGCAGGACTATGATTCTGATAGAAGTGTATGTTTTTCCGGTAAAACGACGAATTGGTTGATCAATCAAGGATCAGGTTGTTATTCGGATGCAATACGCGAAATACAAAAAGCAGAAGAAGAACATAAGAGAAAAGGAAAAGAATGTGAATTGGAAATTGTAAACTGGGAGTAAACGTTTTGCGACCTCCAGAGAATTATCCATGGACATTCTCATAAAAAAAGGGTGACGGCGTCGATTGTTTATCGCTAAATGGTTGATGTGTTTTTGGGTATTATAGGATGATGATTATTAGAGGAGATGCAGATTACTTGGAATGGCTTGCTGATATATTGGGCTCGCTTGGTGTAAGGTGTCAAAGAGATTTTTGCCACAGTAATGCTGAATTAGAAACAGATCAAGGAATAATAGATATAAGTACGTTATATGGTATAGATTTCTATCCTAGACTTATGCAAATTCCGATGAAAGTTTATTCGGATGAAAATGTAGAAGGAATTGTTTTGGGGTGTTCCCTGGCACGAGATGGCGTAGACTGCGAGTTGCTGACAGGAAAGTACATGATGTTGGGCAATAGCGCTCAAGATTTTTATTATGACAGTCTGTGCTTTAACCACTATATATCTGATGTGAGACAGTTAAAGCATTTTATTCATGTATTTGCGCCATTTTCGCTTAGATATGATGAATCAAAATCAAAAAAGAAGAGAGATAACATCCTCTTCTACTATACAATGTTTGGAGATAAGCATAATTGTACTATTGCGGATGAAATAATTGAAAAATACCAGATAGAAAAAAAGAAATTTGATGATTTGTTTTACGGTATAACATGTTGGAAGGATATCAGAAAACGTCTTTGGCAATATTTTTTTGAAAGAACAACTTGGCAAGATGAAACGTTAATTGATAAATGCTTCGATCGAAATAATGTACCTCAAGCTGAGATTGATATGGTAATAGCAGAGTTTAATAAGCCTTATCCGCTTACAATTATTGAGAATAAAAGAATTGTAACTCAAATGTACGAGAAAATATCAGCGATGGGGGTTAGACCGCTTATTGTGTTTCAGCCATTAAATGAAGTATATCGTAAATATTGGAAGTATGATCACTATTATGAAAACCTTAGCTTTGCGGAGGAATTGAGAAATCGGTTTGGATGTGTTGTTTTGGATTTGACATTCAACACAATTCCGGATGATTTTTTTAGAGATATTCTTCACCTTAATAGTAAAGGAAAAGAATATGTAACAAAAATGATTGCAGATACAATGAAAGAGCACGATATGTAAGGAATTGGCATGAATATAAAATGTAGATTGAAATCGGAGACCACGTGTGTTTGTGGCGAAAAAATGTGGTTAGCTGCTTTAGATTCAAACAGGATTTACGAATATGACTTGATTAGGCATGAAACGAGACTTATTTGTACGATTCACGAAGAAAGTACATCAGGCTATAGGTTATTCAGTGATATTGTACTGACGGAAGACAAAGCATTTTTGGTCCCTTTTAATGCACATAGCATGTACTCAGTAGACTTAATTACTAATGAAGTGCGTGAAATTAAAATTCCCAATATGGGTACAAAAGCAAACTTCGTAAACGGGTTTTATTACAATGGGGAAATATGGCTTATATGTGCGCTATATTATGGGTTTGTAAGGTACAATCCTATAAATGAAGAAATGGATACCTTTTGTAATTGGATAGGTGGCAAGGGGCAAAGGTCTGTTCACGCGCCTTATTTCAGAAGAACTGTTCTCAAGAATAGTACACTATATGCTCCGATGTATAAGTCAAACTCCTTGCTGGAATACAATCTGGATACACAGGAATTCGAATATCATGTGTTGGATATTGATTGTGATGGATGGGCCGGTATCTGTATCGGTGACGATAATTGGGCTTGGTTGATATCTGCAGATCAACTTCGGATATGTAAATACAATATAGATTCAAAATGTGTTCAAGTAATTGATACAGACGAGTTAAGTGATGAGAATTCCAGATATGCCAATATTGTTGGCTACAATGGGATGATTATAGGTTTGCCGTTAGCTGCTTGCACTATTATTTATGTTAAAAATGATGAGTGCATAGCAAAGGATTTAGGGAAAAGTACTTGGTGTGTATGTGAGTTTTGGGATGATAAAATAGTAATATTCGATGTTAATGAGGGCATATTACGTATTTGTGGATCTGACGGAGTAGAAAGAAAGAAAGTCGTAATTGTTTTTGACGAGGATTCCAAGAACAGAAATGAGAGCATGGTACTGAAAGAGGGTGTGTTGACGATTGACGATTTTATTGAAATGTTATAGGCCAAGTGATTAATTGCTTGGTATAGTCAAACGAAGGGACGTTACCTAATATTTTTTGGGGAGATCATATGAAAAGGATAGGTATTTTGACATATGTTAACAGTGTCAATTATGGAGCGTTCTTGCAGGCGTTTAGTCTGTGGTCTGTTATAAGTGAGAGGTACAAAGATAAGGTAGAGGTAGAGATAATTAATTATGATTCCAGAAAATCCCATGATATTTATAAGAGCGGGAATAGTAGAGAGATAAAGGGCGAACGGTATCAGCGTTTCGAAGAAGAAAAAAAGACTCTACCACTGTCCAAGAATCAATTGATCTCAGATAGTATCTCCGATATTAGTGAATTCATAAAATCTTTTGAATATGACGTAATCGTTGTGGGAAGTGATGAAGTGTGGAAAACGGATGGGATGAGAGGATTCCCCAACGCTTATTGGTTGAATTTTGACATAGGGAAAACGATACGATTGGCATATGCAGTGTCGGGGAGAAATGATTATCAAAAGCTAAATGAAGAAGAGAAGAAATATATATGTGAATCAATTAATAAATTTGAATATATTGGTGTGAGAGACAGTATTACTAAAAGGGAATTGGAAAATATCCTGAATGTGGAGATAAAAGAGAATTGCGATCCTACATTGTTGTGGGAGGAATTCTATCAATTAAGCAGATCAGACATTGCTAATGTGAAAACCAAACGAGGAATAGCAACAGATAGAAGAATAGTGGTATTAATCTTATCAAACGTAGAACTAGAAAGGTATTTATATGAAAAACTCAGTTTAGAGGAATTTGTAATATCAACAAATGCTACTGGAGAAAACACAACCGATTATCCCTGCTACGCACAGAGCCCGATAGAGTGGCAGGAACTAATAGCTATTTCCGATCTTGTAATCACGGATAGGTTTCATGGAACAGTCTTTTCCTTGATACACGATCGACCTTTTGTTTCGATTGAACATGAACCGGAAGGCAGGGGAAAGATAGAAAACATATTAAATGGGACAGATTTTGAAGATTGTTATATCCATTCAAATCGCAGCATTGAAGATTTACAAGAGGCGGTTATATCAAAGGCACAAGAAATACTAGATGGCGAAAAATGGATTTCAAGTAAGACGTTGATAGAAAACGAAAAGAAAAGTGCAGACACATTTTTTAGTGTTTTGGACGAAATAGTCGGATAAACGATTACTTTGTCAAAAATGATAATTTAAGCGAAAGCAGAGGTTTTAGAACTATAAGGGTATGCAGAAAATGAAGGTTCTTTTTATTTCTCATGAAAACGACTTGAATGGCTCCGGAAGATCTATGCTTAGTTTAATGGATAAGCTAAAAGACAGAGTGACGTTTTATCTCTTGACTCCTGACACGAGTGGCGCGTTATTAAACGAAGCAGAAACACTAGGAGTTAAAGTATTACAAAAGCAGTACTACAGATGGGTGTTTGTAAAATACAATGACGAAAAATGGGAATATTGGAAGCAAAGATGGAATGCTACTCATGATTTTAAAAATGAACTGGTAGCAAGAGAATTGGCAGAATATGTTGTAAAAGAGCACATAGACATTATACACACCAATGTGGGCGTTGTTGACATCGGCGCACGCATAAAAAAATACTCTAATGTAAAACACATCTGGCACTTTAGAGAGTTTGCTGATTTGGATTTTAATATGTATCCATTGGTGCCTCGGGATACATACGAAAAGATGATCAATTTGTACAGTGACAAATGCCTTTTTGTGTCTAATGCAGTAATGAATCATTATGGTTTTATAGACACTAAGAAAAAACAATTGATATACAATGGAATAGAGGATAAAGGCCCTATTGAGCATGTGGAAGAAGACAGCGTAAACATTCTCATAGCCGGCGTTGTATCTGAAGCTAAGGGGCAGTTTATTGCAGCAAGGGCATGCAGTGAACTAATTGATGAAGGGTATAATATCAAGCTGTACATTGCGGGAAACTGTGACAAGCAGAGCGAGGCAGAACTGCTAAAAATATGCAACACTGGTCTTGTTATGTGCGGATTTGTTACAGATATGCAGACAATATGGAGAAAGATAAATATCCAGCTTGTGTGCTCTAGATGCGAAGGGTTTGGACGAACAACTGTGGAGGCTATGTTGTTAGGTATTCCAGTTATAGGGAGCAAATCGGGAGGAACGCCAGAGATAATACCTGATGAAAATGCTGGTGGCATTCTGTTTGAACCAGGTAATTATTTAGATCTGAAGGAAAAGATAAAGTATTTATATGATTCGCCGGAACGAAGAAGGATGATTGGGAAAAAAGGAAGAGATAGAGCGTTAGAGTTGTTTTCCTTGGATAGTTGTGCCGACAATGTTTGGAAAACCTATTTAAATCTGTTATAGAGGGGAAACTAGATCGGAAATAAGTTAAAAATGTCCCCCTGGGGGAGACATCAAATGCAAATCAAGGGGCTATTTGAGATATGTGTGAAAACGTGAGGGTGGATGAAAACCAGGTTTTAGAAATATATGAACGGAAACTGAAGGATTTCAAAATAAACGCAAATGAGAACTGGGCAATTTATGGTTCTGGAAAAGGTGCGGAATTGGTTTTCGAGATATTTAAAAAATGGGGTATTGAGAAAGTAATAGTTGCTGTAATCGATAATGATGAAGTTGTTAAGAAACAAAGTTCATTTCAAGGGTTTAGGGTATCTAGCTTAGAGGATAATGTTAACAGTCTTGATGGAATCATTATTTCATCTATGGATTGGCATGAGGTTGTTTATGAACGTGTATTAAATCAGTTAAGAAACGTAAATGATTGTCATATTAAGGTTGTGAATTTATTTGGTCACAATACACATCAGGAGATAAAAGAATATGTTGAATATGTCGAAGATGTTATGGGACCAAATAATAAAAAGGATTTTGTTGCATACGATAATGAAGGTATAGCAATAGATGATGAAGATACCAAAATAATAGCATGGTACTTGCCACAGTTTCACAGAATCGATATTAATGATAAATTCCATGGACGCGGTTTTACGGAATGGACAAATACATCAACTACGATACCAATGTTTAAGGGGCATTACCAACCGCATGTCCCTTATGATGTAGGATATTATAGTCTAGATGAGCCAGAAACAATGTACAGGCAGGTAGAGCTGGCCAAGCACTATGGGGTATATGGATTTAGCTTCTATTACTATTGGTTTTCCGGAAAAAGAATTATGGAAAAACCATTGAACTACTTCCTAAACCATCCTGATATAAATATTAAATTCTGCTTAACATGGGCAAATGAGAACTGGACTTCTAGATGGGATGGCGGTAGTGATGATTTGATTTATGAACAGCTATTACGAGATGAAGATGATGTTCAATTTATAAAAGATGCCATTCCTTATTTTTCGGATGAACGGTATATAAGAATTGATGGTAAAGCTGTGCTGATCGTATACAGAGTAAACATATGGCAGAAGAGTCGTGTGATAAAAATGTTTGAAACTTTTAGGGATGAGATGTCTAAGCAGGGATTAGGACAGTTATTTATTATTCTATGTGACGCTTTTGGTTTTAATGAGGATGCGAGAGAGTGGGGGGCAGATGCATTAGTTGAATTCCCGCCCCATGCAATACATAGAAAGGCGCCGTGCGCAAGAATTGATGGATACCTTAATCCAAAGTTTTTAGGACATATTCGAGATACAAAAGAGCTGATCGATAAAAAACAATATCTAGTTAATCATGATGGCCCGTTTTTCAGAGGCGTGGTTCCATACTGGGATAATAGTGCTCGCAAAGCTTATTCCGGAGCTGATATATATACAGGGCTTAACCATATGACTTTTGAAACCTGGCTGAAAGATGTGGTCCGCGAAAGTAAGGAGATACATTCGAAAGAGGAAGATTATGTTTTCGTAAACGCGTGGAATGAATGGGCTGAAGGCGCTCATTTGGAGCCTGATATTAGATTTGGATATGCCAATCTAGCTGCTGTAAAAAATGCGTTAATGATGAATAGAAGCATTCCTGTAATTCATAAGTAGCGTCGATTGAATAGAAAGAGACCTAATGGGGTATTGGTGTAAAGGGTAACAAATGTAATGAAAAGGATAAGCATCATCACGCCAATTTATTATGGTAATAAATACATAGATAATCTGTTTCGCATGATTGAGAAGTGTGCTGATTGGGCAAAGGTCGTAGCAACTGTTGAGTGGGTTGTTGTGAATGATGCTGAAGACGCGCCGGTAAGTATTGATAAAACTTCTGATGTGATTAGTCTTGTAGTCATAGATGACAGTATACATAGAGGAATACAAGGGGCAAGAGTAGAAGGATTGTTAAAATCTACCGGAGATTATGTGCTTTTTCTTGATCAAGACGATCTGATTTATGAAGACTGGGTTGTTGAGCAGTTAAATATGATAGGGGATGCGGATGGATGCGTGTGTAATGCATTGGATTTTGGGCAACCAATGTATGACAATGCGATTCGCCCCTCTATTGAAGAATGTATATCTAAGGATTACAACCTAACCCGTCATATTGGCTTTAATATGGGGCAAACACTTATTAGAAGAAATAGGATTCCTGAACTATGGATAAGAAGAACGTTAAAAACTAATTGTTGTGATGATTTTTATCTATGGCTATGCATGTTCGCAAACGACTGCAGTTTCGTGGCGAATCCCAGGGTGCTTTTTGAACACAAAAAACATGATAAAAACCAATCTGATAATGTTAAAGAGTGGGCGAGATCAACTCATGAAATGTTGCGCATTATCAGAGAAGAAAAAATCTTTTCCCAAGAAGATGAAGAAAAACTGATATGTTCACGGGAGAAACATATCGAGCAAGCGGTTGGTCGAATCAATGATATAAAACTGGAGTCATTGTTTTATAAGGGACTTTATAGATTGGCCGCTTCAAATGATACTGAAATCGTACGGGGGTTTCAGGAGGAGAATATAGCTATATATGGGAAGACTTTAGGAAATGATCTGGCGCATCTGCTAATTGATCAGGGGATTAATGTTTCCGCAATCATTGATAGAGAGCCAAGTGACAACATGATTGTTCCTGTGTATAAGAAAGAACAAACTCCGGACACCATTACGGTTGTAGTATCAACACTGAAAAGCGACGAAAACCGACAGGAAATAAAACAATACTATAATACATATTTGCCGGAGATTAGGATTATAGATGTATGGGAATGGTTAAGTGATGCAGGATGCTTTTAACAAAAAAAATGTTTATATATGGGGAACTGGGAAAAATGCAGATGCATTTATGAATCTGTTTCGACTGTATCTTGAGTCCGGGGTTGATGAATATGCGACTTTCTGGGGTCTTAGTGTACAGGGATTTATTGATAGTGCCTCCTCCAAAGTAGGTCGTGTATTTCACGATAAAAGAATAGTATCTGTTGACGAAGCTGTTCGCACGATGGATTTCTGCATTATCACGGTGAAAAATAATGAAGAAATAATTCGAACATTGAAGGACGCGGGATATGAACAGAACCAATGGATGATCTGGACAGACTTTCTTGACTATTGTAAAGAAAGTCTTTTGCGTAATACAGACCAAAATAGTATAACGAACAACACGGCTGCTATTAAGTATGCTGGAATTATTAAGTATTTATCAGCTTCTCCAGAACAAAAGAGTAGTGATGCGGTTGAAGATGAACTTGGAAACATTAGTCCATATGAAATCGCTGCTGCTATAGAATGGTTTTTTGGAGAAGATACCTTATCGGCAAAGCGATTTGTGAAGGAGCATTTGTCCTTTTTCCATGGAGCAGTCTCAGAAATTCGCACGGTTGGTATAATTGCTAATAGATTATATGGCGGCGGGATTGAAAAGGTTGTTGCTCTGTTGGCAAATGCGTTGAGTAATAGAGACTATAATGTTGTTCTGATGACAGAACATGAGAAAGATACCAGAGAGGACGCCCGGCTTAAAACGGCTACAAGACATTGCTTTCAAACGAAAAGTGGATTGTATGCTTTTGATCATTTAAAAGAACTTGAGAATGTTATCGATCATTCAAATGTGGAATGTGTTTGTTTTCACACCGGATATGCAAAAATAGAGACCTATTATGAGGTGCTTCTATGTAAGCTGATGGGTGTTTTTACTGTTATGGAGATACATTCAGCGTTTATTGCCCTGTTAAAAGATCAAAAGGATATTTCGCATTTGTTCTTTGAAACCTATCGAATGGTGGATCGACTTGTTACTGTTTCTGAAACAGATAATGCATTTTGGCAATCAATGGGTTGCGCAAGTTGCCTTATCGAGAATCCCATCGAAACATTTGGTATTAATTGTAAAACAGCTCGCGTTCGTAAGGAACAATTTGATGTTGTTTGGGTTGGCAGAATTGTGCAAAGACCTAAAAGGGTGCTTGATGCAGTTGGTATCATGAAAAAAGTGCTTAACTCACTGGATAATGTAAGATTTCATATCGTGGGTATGAGAGATAATGATGAAATATATGAGAAGCTAATACAATTCATTGGAGACGATATTGATAAAATAGAGGTGATTGAGTATCAGCCGGATATTAAAAAAATATATCAACAGGCAGATGTTGTGCTATTAACATCTGCAAGCGAGAGTTTTTCAAATGTTTTGGCTGAAGCCAAAGTAGTGTCTCGACCGGTGGTGATGTACGACATTCCGTGGCTTAGGCTGAGCGGGGATGGCACTGGAGTGTGGAAGGTAAAACAAAGGGATATGGATGCTGCTGCATTAGCGGTTGTCGAATTGCTATGTGATGAAACCCTTTGGAGTCGTTATTCAGAAGCTGCCTGGAATAGTATTCAAAGTGATATGAATAGGGATTTCGTGCAGGAATGGGTGGATGTGTTTAACACTTTGCCGCATAATATGATGAAAGAAAAAGAAGGATATGTCAATGCAATAAATATTCTGCTGGATCAGTTTTATGGAGAAGGGTATCCGTATATAAAAGATGATGAAGAATCTAACTATTAGCGATAAAGATAGAATACTAATAATCGCACCACATCCGGATGATGAGACGATTGGAACAGGAGGATTGCTGTTAAAGTATCCTGGTCAATGTTTTGTTTTAGTGGTTACAGATGGATGTCAAGGAGACAAAATGATTGCTCCGACTGAAATGAGACGGATCCGAAAGCAAGAGTTTTTAGATACAATGAAGTTTGTTGGAGTAAATCAGTATGACTTTTTAGAAATTCCGGATGGCGAGTTGATCAACAATCCGAGCTGTTTTGATGCGATAGATTTTTGCGTTTTTTCAAAAATATTTATTCCCAATCCAAATGAATTACATGCTGATCATATGGCGACTTTTCGCTTTGCTATAAAAAAGATAGAGCAATGCTGTACAAACGCTGTCGAAATATATTGCTACGAAACGAGAAGCGCGGTAAACGACAGTACTCATGTCCTTGATATTACGGATCTGATTGAAAGAAAAACGAAATGTTGTGAATTCTATAGGTCTCAATTAAAAGGATTCAATTATAGTAGGTTGGTCCAGTCATTTGCAGATTATCATGCGGCGATAGATGGAAAAGATGGATGTTATTATGAGGCATATAAGAAAGTGAATTCTGATGAATCCGGAGAGGATGAGAATATCGTAAAGTACATAGCGGGCTATCGAAGAAAGAATGCAATTCTTGAGCGATGGTTGGATTGCATGCTGAAAAATAAAAGTGTTGCGCTTTATTGTGGTGAGCGATATGGCGCCATAGCATTGTATGGTTTCGGCTATTTTGGTCGTAAGATATATGACGATTTTGTGGAACACGGAATAGCGTTGGAGTATGTCCTTGATAAAAAAGCAGAAGAATTCTCGGAGGAGAATGTCTTTTACCCCAGTAAAAAGTACAGCGACGTCGATGTGGTTATTGTTTCCAATATGTTTGATGAAGATGAAATCGCCAATGATTTGGAGAAAATAGGATACACTCATGTAATCACATTGTGGGAGATTCTTACAGATTTGGTAAAAAAGAATGACAAATGATAACAGTGAAAAGAACGCTAATGTAATAGTTTCTGTGATCATGCCGGTTTTCAATGCGGATAGGTTTCTTCATGATTCCTTGAATGACTTGCTAAATCAGTCTTTTGAATGCTTCGAGTTGATCTGCGTGGACGATGGATCTACAGATGGTAGTGGTAGGATTCTGGATGAATTTGCAAAAAAGGATAGTCGTATTACGGTGATCCATCAGAAAAATGCAGGTGGTGGCGCGACGAGGAATGCCGGAATGGATGTGGCGTCTGGGAAATATCTTTTATTTTTGGATGCTGATGATAGATTTGAATCGAATCTACTAAGGGACGCGTATAAAAAAGCGGAAGCAACCCAATGTGATGTTCTGGTTTTCAATGCGGATACGTTTGATCATAAAACAGGAGAACGAAGCGCTGCACCGTTTTTGATTTCAAAAAAAGTAGAATTCGTAGAGGATCATGTATTTGAAGTTTTGAATACAACAGTGTGGAATAAACTTTTTTTAAGACAATTCATTTTAGATAGTGGTTGTCGATTTTACGAAGCTAGTAGATACAACAATACATTGGTATTTGTGGCAAGGGCACTGATGGAATCCAGACGTACGGCGATACTGAATGAAGTATTGGTACATTATAGGACGAATAATTCAGAGAGCCTAATAGCGAACCAGCATAAAGATTATCTTGCGGTATATAAAAACTTAATAGAACTCAAAAATGGAATAACTCTCGAAAACAGGAAACAATTGATGGATTTTCGCGATTTGGCGGAGCGGGCTATTGCCGATCGGTTAAATGTATTAAAAGCTAGTGAAGCATACATATCATTATATAAAACATTATATGATGGCGGCCTTCGGACATTGGGATTTGGATCAGAATTTGATTTCTCAAACACGCGAAGAGGACTACAATTAAAGAGAATAAGTGAAAAGCCAATAGAAGAATACTTGTATTGGGAATTAGATGAACTCCGTCAAAGAGGCATTGTGGGAAGAGTGTTATACGCACTTCCTAAGTTGCCGTGCGTGGATAAACAAGTATTAAGAATCGCACTGTATGGTGCCGGTGTTGTTGGAAAAGCTTATTTTTCTCAAATCATGAGTTCAGAAAAACTATCGTTGTCTTGTTGGGTGGATAAAAAGTTCGAGAAAATAGGTTACCCGGTCGAATCCCCTATGGAAATGCTGACGTGTGATTATGATATTGTACTTATCGCCGTTGATGATGAAAAAGTTGTGTCGATTATCTCCGAATACTTGGTTGGGATTGGTATAACCAAAGAAAAAATATGGTGGAGGGAACCTGTTGTTCTATAGAACCCGAGGGTGAGTGTATGCATTTTATTTTCCCTTATAAAGAAGTTGAAAAAGAAAGCAAAATCGTATTATATGGGGCAGGAGATCAGGGGTATGATTATTATCGTCAGGTCAAGGCCTCTGATTATTGCACGATTGTTGCCTGGCTGGATCGACAGTACAAGTGGTATAGGTATTTGAATCTCCCGGTTGAATCGCCGGAAACAATAGTGGATTTATCTTTTGATACTGTTGTTGTTGCGGCAAGAAAACGAAGCACATTTGAATCTATTAGAGATGATTTAGGGAAATGGGGAATTAGTTCGAACAGGATTGTTTGGAAAGAAAACAGTTTTATAGATGTCGATATCGCTGCAAGATATGATTATGAACGAGTTGCTCAAGAAGCAGAGGATGCGATCTTGGTTGATCCGTATTCTTTTATTACAGAGAACCGTTTGGATATAGTGATTCGTGTGTTGTATGTAAACGATATCATTGATGATCTGAACGGATCCCCCCGGAAAGATGATTACAAATTACACGAGAGATTATACAAGCAACTTATGATGGTGCAAAACGGAGGTAGTGAGCCTACGGATACACTGACATCTGCTTTCTTTTCGGAGTATGAACGAAAAAGTGGATGGAAAGCTTTCAAGCAGGATTTGGATGACCTTGTCGCATCTATGCAAAAAGAAGGTTTCAAACGAGAAGGATTTGTTCCGGTTGATAAACAGGGGCGATTGATTAACGGGGCTCACCGAATTGCAGTAGCGATTGCATATGGAATTGATGCTTGGATTCGAAATTATCCGTTTGAGGGGTTGGAACTGGAGTTTTCCGAGAAATGGCTTAAAGAGAACGGGTTTTCTTCAGAAGAGGTTTGCTATATTATGAACGCATATCGCCAGTTGATGGATAAGAAGGATACTCGTGTGTCGTTGAGTTAATTCCATAGCCCCACGTGACGGGTTATTGAGGGAATGCTACGTGAGTATAAAAAACATTATCTTTGGTGCGGGCTTCTACGGCAAGAAAGCCCTGGAACAATATGGCTCTGATAATGTCGATTTTTTTATTGATAATGACAGTAACAAAATCGGCTCTTTTTGCAATGGGAAGGAAATCGTATCGCCTGAAAGAGCAGCACAGCTTTGCAAGACCGGTGAATACCACGTTGTCATAGCAAGCCTTTATGCTGAAAGTATGGCTGCTCAGTTGGATGATCTGGGGATTTCGGACTATTCTTTTTACATCAGTCCGGTACATGGAATGTATGAGACTGAGGAGCTGATCGTTAATCCCTATGAATCAAGCAAAGAAGCTACCAGTGAAAAAGAGTGGTCTGACTCACAGAAGATAAAGTATGCACGGGAAGAGGTATACAAGGCGGTCGAAAGACTTCATGATAAGCAGTCGCTTTTTAATCATATCGAGATTGAAACAATAAACAGATGTAATGGAGGGTGTAGTTTTTGCCCTGTTAATAGGATGAGTGATCCCAGGACGGAAGCAGTAATGCCGCCTGAACTGTTTAAAAAGATCGTCGATCAGCTTGCTGAACTGGAGTATTCAGGCAGGTTCTCTACTTTCTCTAATAATGAGCCTTTTCTGGATGACAGGATCATCGAGTTTAACAGGTATGCCAGAGAAAAGCTTCCCAAGGCGCGGATACATCTTTTTACCAATGGAACATTATTGTCGCTGGATAAGTTTATCGAGATCATTGATCTGATCGATGAACTGATCATAGATAACTATAACCAGCAACTGAAACTCATCAGTCCGGTAAATGCGATCAAAGAGTACTGCGAACAGCATCCGGAGCTTGAGCTGAATAAGAAAGTTACTATCGTTCTCAGAAAGCCAAATGAGATTCTGACATCCCGTGGTGGAAATGCACCAAACAGGAAAGAACTCGTGGAGTACCCTGATGACAGATGTCTGCTTCCTTTCAAGCAGATGATCGTGAGACCGACTGGCGAAGTGTCTCTTTGCTGCAATGATGCACTGGGGAAATGGACACTTGGAGACCTCAGGGAAGAGAGCATTCTGGATGTATGGAACGGAACCAGGTTTACTAAAGTGAGGGAAGCACTGTACAAAGGACGTCAGTATTGCGGCGATTGTAAACTTTGCGATACGTTTTCTATGGGGTGAGTGCGCGACACCGGGTATGTTATGGTTACAGTAATTATTCCTATGTACAACACGGAAAACTACATAGAGAGATGCCTGGACAGTGTTGTGGGACAGAGTTATCAGGATCTGGAGATTCTTGTGATCAATGATGGTTCCACGGACGGAAGTGCGGAAAATGTTCGGTTATTTGCGGAGAGGGATTCGAGGATACGGCTGATCGAGCAGAAGAACCATGGTCTTGTTTATTCCAGAAAGGTTGGGGTAAGCAAGGCTTTGGGTGAGTATGTCCTTTTTGTCGACAGTGATGATTACCTGGAGCCTGATGCGGTAGAGAAGATGGTTGCCATGGCGGAGGCCGATGGGGCTGATGTTGTGGCCTGCGGAGCCATCTTTGAGGCTGAGGGTGATCCGGCCAAAAGGAAAATTGTAAAGAATCAAGCGGAAGCTGGGTTATATGCGGACAGTGACGCAAAAGGGCTGAAGGAAAGGCTTTTTTGTGCTGCTGATTTCTGCACGATGGCGTTGCTTCCTTTTTTGTGGAACAAATTTTGGAGAACTGAGGCGATAAAAGAGTACGTCCTTCGGGCAGATGACAGATTTACTGTGGGAGAGGACGTTGCCATCGGATTCCCTGCGATCATGGGTGCAGAACGAATCTTGGTCAGCGATCATGCGGGGTATCATTATTGCCAAAGACAGGCTTCGATGATGCGAGGCGTGTCTGGTGATGAGCGGGAATATGTCAATGCCTGCAGGATATACAGGCATTTGGTCAAACTGAGTCATGAAATGTCCTGGCCGGATAAGGCAAAGGATGGTCTGCACAGATTTCTGGTAAATCAGCTGCTGACCAGATGCTACGAGAAGACGAATCGTGATCTGAAGACAGCCGGCCTTGCCGGATTTATCGAGACCATGCCGCAAAAGCTAGTGATCTATGGCGCCGGAGAACTGGGCAAGGCTATCTATGGCTATGCCTCCGCACGAACGCAGGTTGTAGCCTGGATCGACAGGGATGCAGAGTATTTACAGGCACGGGGGCATGATGTTGCACTGCCGGATGAGACGGAAATCCCCGAGGACTGCCCTGTTATCGTAGCGGTCTTTGACGAAAGAGCGGTCAAGAGCATCAGAGAGTATCTGATCTCCAGAGGGGTCCCTGCGGAACGGATTGTTTCATTTGACCTTGATCTGGTCAAGCCGGAGCCGATAAAGAAGGTTGTTATCTGGGGCACATTTAGGCGAACTGCCATGTATTATGGCTGGCTGAAAGCGAACTACAGCATCGTGGCATTCGTTGATGAGGCAGGTCATGAAGACGCGTTTGACGGGATTCCCGTGATCGGTAGAGAGAGGATCAGCGAGTTCGAGTTTGACAGCATCATTGTTACCAACGAAAATTCCGAAATAGCAAGGGTGTACGAGGACATTCAAGAGCTGGATGATGCCCTTTTGCCCAAAGTGATCGATATCAATCAGGCGGCGCTCGGAAATGAGGCGGTTGAGAATTACTTTGACTACATTGCGAAGACGCAGTTGGAGATCGTCGACGAGATATTACATGCAAGCGACGAGGAAGTTGCCGACTTTAACTGGATGTACGAGCGAGTCATTCGGTATGGAGTCTTTTGCTTTGAAAGCGGATGGATGAAGGCTCCGAAACAGATTAATTGGGCGGTGATCGGCCTTCAGCAGATCCCGGAGGAGTTTGCGGAGTTTTGTTGCTATATCTCCGGGCTTCAGGTTTCCAGCGCCATCGAAATAGGAGTTTACAGAGGCAGAAGTTCATTCTTCCTGTGTGCGGTTTTAGCCCGCAAAAACAGGAACATGACATATAAGCTTGTGGACCTGTATGACAGGATCGATGATATTGAAAAGTTCAGAGCAAAGTTGCCCCAGCTGGAGAAGTGCATTCCGTCCAGTTCGGAGGACTTTAAGGGCGAAAGCTTTGATTTTGTCTTCATTGATGCAGACCATTCCTATGATGGGGTAATGGCAGACTACAGCAATGTGGGACGTTATGCGGGGAAGATCACTGCCTTTCACGATATCTATGCCCATGAGTATGATGAGGAAAATGGCGGAACGGTAAGGGCGTGGAAAGAGGTGCTTGCCGAAACTGCGGATTGTGGACACAAGGTCTTTACCAAGTATCCCGATCAGTGGATGGGGATTGGCGCAGTAGACTGGAAAAGGTCTTATTATGTATTTGGTGCCCATTCCCGTGGGCAGACCATGAGGGCTTATATGAAGGCCCTTTACCCGGGTTGGAACTTCCTGGGTTACCTTTATGATAATGATGAAGAGAATCCGCCCCAGGTCGATGGGGAGCCGGTAATAAAGCTTTCCGAAA
>JAEEGL014884250.1_pt1 | contig 16255 bp, 11 predicted proteins | sample 9134231 | NCBI WGS metagenome assembly JAEEGL01 (sample SAMN16246548, study PRJNA631951) | gut metagenome | biome: gut microbiome; feature: rumen; material: fiber-attached | host: Bos | place: Iran: Karaj | collected 2018-10
CCTTGGATGTCGAGAATGACGATCCCAAGCTCTAGGAGTTGGAGGAGGAATTGTTCATCAAATTGAACGAGAGCGGACTCGGTTCCTTGGGACTGGGCGGAGCATCCACCGTCCTGAGTGTCAGGATCAGGAAGGCGTACTGCCACACGGCGAGTCTGCCGGTGGCGGTGAACATAAGCTGCTGGGCACTGAGAAGGGCGACCGCCAGGATCAAACCCGACGGTACGGTGGAATACATCCAGGGGGGAGAATGATGAGGACACTCCAATCCCCTTTGGATGAGAAGACCGTCCGTTCCCTCAAGCTCGGGGAGATCGTCTACATTAACGGGCCGGTCATCACCGGAAGGGACGAGATGCACATCCGTGCCATCGAGAAGGCCAGGAAAGGAGAGGCGGTCCCCGACGGAATCGAAGGTTCCGTCCTCTACCACTGCGGACCCATCATGACCGAGATCGAAGGCAAGAAATTCGTCATCGCGGCAGGTCCCACAACAAGTGCCAGGATGAATTCGTTGGAATCGGAGATGATCAAGAGATTCCACATCCGCGCCATCATCGGAAAGGGCGGGATGTCAGCCGATGTCGCCAAGACCATGGCGGAGGAGGGATGCGTCTATCTCGCCGCCACCGGCGGAGCGGCGGTCACGCTCGCGGAAGGACTCTTTGCCGTAGAAGGGGTGGAATGGGAGGACCTCGGAATGGCGGAAGCGATGTGGAAATTCAGGACCAACAAGCTCGGTCCGCTGATCGTCGCCATCGATGCCCAGGGCAACAGCCTCTATGACAAGGTGAATTCGGAACTCAAGAGATGATCATCTCTTCGAGACCTTGTACCTCATGAACACCGCGAAGAGCAGGAGCACTATCGCCGCGGCACCGCCCAGGATCATCAGCACGTGGGGAAGGTCCAGTCCGAAGTACGAACTGTTCTGCGTCATGTCGGTATCGATGTTCACTATCGAACCCTGTCCGATGGACACCCTCTTCTCGACGGTATCGTAACCGTTGAGCTCGTACCTGACCCCATATTCCCCGGTGTTGTACTGGATGCTGTAGTATCCATCGTTTCCGGAGTAGGTGCTGGTCAGATTGTTGCCGGATACCAGGTCGTAGAGTGAGATCTTGACACCGTTGAGGTACGTGGGTTCCTTGTTGTTGATCTTGACGACACCCGTCACCGTACCGAACGCGCTCTGTATCGTGAAGATGTCCTTGTCGGCGTCGCCGATCAGGTTGTTGGTGTTCAGCGTCAGCGAACCGGTCTCGGTGATCCTGTAGCATTTCTTGACTGCCTGACCGGTACCTTCGGTGACCGTAACATCGGTGGTCTCAGAGTTCACGGAATGCGGAGTGGATTTGACAGAGAAACCGTCCATGCTGATGTAATAATAGTAACAGGTCCACGTCAGATCCTCGGTCCCCGTGAGGCTGATGTTGATGGAGACCATGTTGGAACCGGTGGTCGGATCCTTGGGGTCGATGACATTGGTCTTACCGACGACCGTACCGGCGGGATCGCCCTCCTTGTAGTAGATGATGCTGATGTTGATGTTCTTCGCCGTCGAGATGTCCTTGCTGTCATTGTAGAAGTATGAGGTGATCGTCGTCGGCGTCGCATCGGCATCCGATGAGTCCATCATCGGTACGATGCAGATCGCTAGCATCGCCGTCACCGCAATGAATGCAAGGGTTCTCTTCATCGGAAATCGGATTCACTCACAGGTTAATAAAGTATGACCAATCGCCGCGGAATCGGCATTTTATCGTTTTCCGTGAATGGATTGGGAAAAGGTAATAAAAGATAAGGGAGTGGGGTACGTGATTATACGGTGTTCGGATGAAGCGCAGTGATAGAACGTATACCAAGGATGAGGTCATGGACCTGATGGAGCCTTTGGTCTCCACATGGTTCAACGAGAGGTTCGACGGCCTCACGGAACCTCAGGCACGTGCTATCCCGATCATCCACGAGAGGAAGAACGTCCTCGTCTCTTCACCCACCGGTTCAGGGAAGACGCTCACGGCTTTCATGAGCATCATCAACGAACTTACCAGATATGCATCCGAAGGCAGGCTGGAGGAGAGGGTGTACTGCATATACATCTCCCCGCTGAAGGCGTTGGCGAACGATGTCAACAGGAACCTCAACACTCCGCTGGCGGAGATGAGGGAGACCGCCAAGAGACACGGCATGAACATCCCGGACATACGTGTCGCGGTAAGGTCGGGGGACACATCGCAGTACGACAGGCAGAAGATGGTGAAACATCCGCCGCACATCCTGATCACGACACCCGAATCGCTGGCACTGATATTGGAGGCCCCGAAGTTCAAGGAGAGCTTCCAGAACATAGAGTGGATAATCCTCGATGAGATCCACGACATCTGCGACTCCAAGAGGGGAGCGTTCCTCTCGCTAACCATGGAACGTCTGCAGGATTTCTGCAATTCACAGTTCACACGCATCGGTCTCTCCGCGACGATGGCGCCCATCGAGGCCATCGCGGGATATCTGGTCGGTGTCGATCAATCCACCGGGGAGACGCGCGATGTGACATTGATAGAATCCAGTTCCAAGAAGGTACTGGATCTGAAGGTCATCTGTCCCACAGAGGATGTCACCGCACTGTCATCGGACATCGTGAATTCGATGATGTACGACACCCTGAAGGAACTGATCGACCAGCATGAGACCACGCTGGTCTTCACCAATACCAGGTCCGGAGCGGAGAGCGTCGTCTACAAGCTGAAGGAACGCGGCCTCGACAGCGTCGAGGTCCATCACAGCTCGCTGAGCAAGGAGACCAGGCTGGATGTGGAGGAGAGACTGAAGCACGGCGAGATCAAGTGCGTCGTATCATCCACATCGCTGGAATTGGGTATCGACATCGGTTCAGTGGATCTCGTCTGTCAGATCGGATCCCCCAAATCCGTCGCCAAGGGACTGCAGAGGATCGGAAGGAGCGGCCACAGTATGGGCAAGATCGCCAAGGGCCGTCTACTGGTCTTCGATCCCGACGATCTCGTGGAATGCGCGGTCATGTGCCGTGCGGCCCACAGGAACAACATCGACCGTGTGGGGATACCCGAGGATTGTCTCGATGTCCTCTCCCAGACCGTGGTAGGAATGAGTCTGGGAGCGAGATGGGACGTCGACGAGGCGTACAAGGTCGTCAGAGGTTCGTATTGCTACCGCAACCTGTCCAAGGAGAAGTTCGTCAGTGTCCTGAAGTACCTGGGAAGCAAGGACGAGTACGAAGGCGTCTACTCCAAGATCTGGTACGACGAGGAGGAGAACGTCTTCGGCAGGAAGAAGGGATCGAGGATGATCTACTTCATGAACCTCGGAACGATCCCGGAGGAGGCGAACTACCGTGTCATCACCAATCACGGATCGATGGTCGGAGAACTGTCGGAGAAGTTCGTCGAAAGACTTTCCGCAAGGGACATCTTCGTTCTCGGAGGACGTTCGTTCGAGTTCGTCCGTTCCAAGGGCATGACCGCCTACGTCAAGGAGGCCACCGGAAGGAAGCCCACGGTCCCGTCATGGGCGGGAGAGATGCTTCCGAGAAGTTTCGATCTGTCAATGGACGTCGCCGAGTTCAGGACTGAGATGTGCGACAACCTCGACAGGGACGAGGACGAACTGATGGAGGAGCTGGAGCAGGACTTCGACATAGACGAGGGATGTGCCAGATCCATAATTTCATATTTCAGGGAACAGAAGGTCGTCGCGGGCGACATACCCAACGACAAGCTCCTGGTCATAGAGGAGTACATAGATCCCTCCGGGAACCAGAGGCTGATCTTCCACTTCCCGTTCGGAAGGAGGGTCAACGATGCGCTGTCCAGGGGATACGCGTACAGGATCTCCAACGTCATCGGTGTCAATGTCTCGGTGACGATGTCCGATGACAACTTCATGATCGGGATGTCCAGGAAGACCGACATCTCGAAGGTCGCAGGCATGCTGACCTCCAGGGATCTCGAGACGATCCTGAGGAAGGCGATCAAGGATTCCGAGATATTCAAGCTCAGGTTCAGGCACACCGCCGCCAGGAGCTTCATGATCCTCAGGAACTACATGGGCCGTCCCATCTCCGTCAACCGCCAGCAGACCCGTTCATCGTATCTGCTGGATGCGCTGGGCGACATGGAGAACATGCCGGTCATCGAGGAGACCTACAGGGAGGTGCTCGAGGATGACATGGACATCAAGAACGCCGCCGTGGTCCTGGACATGATCGAATCGGGCAGGATGAAGCTCAAGACCGTTCCCTACAACGGAACGCCATCGCCCTTCGCGCACAGCGTCATCCTCTCGGGATTCTCGGACATAGTTCTGATGGAGGACCGTTCGGCATTGCTGAGGGAGCTCCACCGCAAGGTCCTGTACCGTGCGATGGGCGACAAGATCAAGGAATTCGAGTTCGAGGAGGACCAGGTGGTCCCGTACTTCAGGGAGAAGATCGGAAGGGTGGTCGACAAGGACGACATCCCGCCGCTGCTGATGCGCACGGGTCCGCTGCAGGCCATAAGGGAACGCGGACGCAACATCTACGCCTATTCCGATGCGGACAAGAAGACGGTCGACGGATGGGTCCGCGAGCTCATCAAGGAAGGCAGGATCGGAACGGTGTTCCTGGACGAACCTCACGTTATGGTCTCCGAGGAGATCCCGTTCTACGCTTCCGCGACCAAGAAGGACAAGGAGCTCACGCCCGATGACAGGAAGGTCCTCGAGGCCGTCGGCGACGAACCTCTGGCACTGAGTGACATATCATCGAAGCTGGAGATGGACGAGGACGTCACGTTCAGATGCATGAGGAAACTGGAATCCATGTATCTGGTCACCAGGGTGGACATCTCGGCCAACAACAAATGGTACTTCTGCCGTTACAAGGACGGTTTCCAGGATCGCAAGGCATCCTGCGACCGCATAATCATGAGATTCCTGGATTGTTTCGCACCCGCAACCATACAGGAGATATCGTTCGCGCTGTCGATGACCGATTCCGAGGTCAAATCGTCCCTGGAGGCGTTGATCGCCGAGGAAGAGGTGGTATGCGGACGCTTCCTGATCTCCGAGAACGACCAGTACATGAGGAAACTGGACCACATGAGGCTCAAGGCGGGCAAGAGCAACGTCTTCGATTACGACACGGTCGAGAGATACAGGTATCACAAGTGCCCGAGATTCAAGACCATAATGGAATATTTCGACTATTACGAATCCGCAGGCAACGAGATCGACGTGTTCAACAGGGTCGAGAACTTCGACCTCAATGAATGGTACAATCTCCGCAAGAGCGGCAAGATACTGCTGGGAAGATTCCTGAAAGGGAAGGTGAGATTCGTCACCGCCGAGATGGGAGACAAACTTGCTGGCACAGTCCATGAACCCATACTTCCAGAGGATGAGAGGATCCTCGACCACATCAGGGGGATGGGTACGGCCACCATGAGACAGCTTGTGGCGGCCACCGGTCTGGACAAGGACAAGGTGAAGGAATCCATCATGCGTTTGGATAAGGCATTGATGGTGGTCCGTGCCTTCGACGACAAGGAGGATTGGGGTACAGAGAACAACTATCAGGTGTACGAACCGAACATCACCAGATACGATCCCGTGCCGGACATGATCGAGCAGGTGGTCCGCGCATACGGACCCATACCGCCCATGGCGGTAAGATACATCACAGGAGCGGATCCGCAGAAGGCGGTGCAGATAGCAACCGAGAGGGGAGCAAAGACGATCCTCGTCGGTGACGGACAGACTCCGATGCTGGTCATGGAGGACGAGATCCCCAGGATCACCGAACCCGCAGAGGAGGACAGGGAGATCCGCATCTATTCGCTGTTCGACCCCGACCTCGGATCGAAATGGGCGGAGATCTCGTCGCGTTACGGCGACAGGTGGATCTATCCGCTGGTCATGGACAGCCGCGTCGTCGGCGCCCTCGAGGTATGGGAGATGTCCGGCTGCATCGAGATAAGGTCCATGGACATGGACGACCCGGAGATGCTCCCCGACGTCCTGAGATCGGTGGACAGGTTCATGCGCTTCTTCAACATGAAGGGCACCGAGATCGTCAGGATCAGGGAGATCCTCACCAAGGACGCATCCGATCTCGATGACGATACCGTCAGGATACTGAAGGAGAACGGTTACGAGTACGTCAACGGATTCTACGCCAAGGGAAGGTTCGTTGCCAAGTCGTTCTCCGAATCACAGATACTTAGCTACGTGTTCAGGAAGCAGCACGTGCTCCCGGGAGAGAAGTACGACGATGTGGACGAGGTGCTGGAGAACCGCGGATACATACGTACCGATGCGGAGCTGCTCACGAGGGTGGCACAGAGGACATCCATGAAGCGCCAGGTCGAGCGCGGCGAGATACTGAAGACCGCACTGGTCCCCGCATACGTTGGATTCACCACGATGGACCGCATCAACCTCTTCCGCTCGGCGAAGGAGGAACCCAAGGATGAGAATTCTAAGATCGTCTACTCCATAATCAGGGACCGTCAGCCCGTCTCGAGGAAGGAGATCGTCGCCAATTCCCCGCTGACCGAGAAGGATACGGTGGAATCGCTGAACTATCTGTTCCATCAGACCGAGATCTATCAGGATTCGGCATCGAAATACAATACAGTGGATTTCGTGAGGAGGGACAGGTACGAGGCCATGAAGGAGATCGTCAGGATGCACTTCAGGGACTTCGGACTGTTCACCGCCGACAAACTGTCATATTTCATATCGGCGAGGATGTCGGTCATCAGGCGCATACTGGGAGAACTGGAGGACGAAGGATTCCTGGTGAAGGGATTCTTCATGAAGGACGACCCAACACTCGCCGGGATGCTCAAGTCCGATGTGGATCAGCCCATCCACTCACTGCGCAATGAGATGTTCCTGCTGAACACCCAGGACAACCTCCACGTCTACCTGAGGGACATGGTCAAGAGGGAGGCGGGGGCCACCGAGAACGTGATATTCAAGGGAACCAAGATCATCGGTTCGTTCAAGGGAAAACTCACCATAAGCGGCGCGAAGGTGGAGGATTTCAAGGGATCCCCGGAGGCGAAGCGTTACATCAAGGACCTGTCCATATCGCTGGGAGTGAAGATCGAGGACACCCAGAGGATCCAGGAGGACAAGGATTGGGACGTGTCCGAGTTCTACATCAAGACGAATCCAGGTGCGATCTGAAATCGGCTCCTCGGAGATTTAACAGACTTAACTTTATATTCCCTTAACGACATTAATCATCTATGAAGATTCCATGTGAGCTTGTTGTCTGGTATGTCCTGCCCACGATTCGCAGGGAAGTCGCCAGGGAATTGGTCAACTCCCACGGCATGTCGCAGGCGGAGGTCGCAAGGAAATTCGGTGTGACGGATGCAGCAATCTCCCAGTATCTGAAGAAGAAGAGGGGAGAGAACCCGTATATCGAAGAGAGCCCCCAGTACGATAAGTTCGAGGCCGAGATCAAGGCATCGGCACAGCGCATCGCCGAGGACAGATCCGAATTCGCCACGGAGATGTGCAGGATCTGTACGGTCGTCAAATCGACGGGAATGCTCGCGAAGATCTACGAGGAACAGATGGGCTGCAAGCCTCCGGCATGCGCCTGCGATTCCAACATCGTATTTCCGGAATGATCATCAAATGAAGTCGGCATGGTACAGGAACTCCTGTGCGTAGCCGGCGAATCTTCCGAATTTATTTCTTGAGTACTCGGACAGCTTGGCGTAGCTCCCTTCCTGTCCGTACTTCTCCTTTAGCACCTTGCCGATGCGTGCATCGATGGGGAAGGATTCCATGTGGCCGTATGCGAACAGCGCTATGCAGTCGGCGACCTTCGGTCCCACACCGTTGATCGTCAGCAGTGTCTTTACACAGTTCTCATAGTCGAGATCCTTGATGGCCTCGGGGTCGATATCACCATCGTGCACACGATGTGCCAGCTCCACGAATCTGCAATCCCTGTAACCCAGTCTGCAGTTGCAAATGCGGTCCTCTCCCGCTATTATCTCCTCAGGCGTGGGGAACGAATATCTTCCGCCCAGGTCCTTTCCGAACTCCCTGCATACGGATTCCACCATCATTCCGATGCGTTTGACGTTGGCATTGGTCGCAAGGAGATATGTGGCGATGCATTCCCAAGCATCCTGCTTCAGGATCCTCATGCCCGGGCAGTTCCTTACAAGGGATGCGAGATAATCATCCGTTTTTGAGATCTCGGAATAGATGAGATCGAGATCGTCATCCGCACGGAAGTAGTCCAGTATCCTTTTTTTGTCCGATGTCCCGTCGCATTCGAATCCGTTCTCGGTCTGTCTGAGCGTGATTATCTCGTTGCCGAGTACTCCTTCCCAGACATCTCCCTTCTTGATCCACCTGTGGGCCTGTCCGCATCCAAGGGTGGGGTCAAGGAGGACATCCATCTCGATCTCCATACCACGTGATATCCGTCGACGTAGATGAAAATTGCTTATATCGAATGGTTGATGGAATCAGCATGAGATTCGGACCTGCAGGTTATCCTCCGGGAAGCAAGACGCCCAAAGATGCATTCGACACGGTCAAGGCCTTGGGATTGGATGCGCTGGAGGTGGAATTCGTCCGTGGGGCCAGGGTCTCGGAGGAGAAGGCCAAGGAGACCGGAGCCCTCGCCAAGGAGAGGGACATCAGGCTCAGCGCCCACGCTCCGTATTTCATAAGTTTCAATTCCGACAAACAGGAGACCAGGGACAAGAGTATCCAGTGGGTCATGGACACGGTCCACGCGGCACACAACATGGGCGCCTATCTGATAGTGATCCACGCCGCATCCTACGGTAATTCTCCCGGAACGGCGACGCAGTCCGTCATCGACGGATTGCTGAAATGCCGCGAGATCATGGATGATGAAGGCATCAATGACGTGATCCTGGGTATCGAGACCATGGGCAAGAAGGGACAATGGGGGACGCTGAAGGAGATTGCGGAGGTCATGGACAGCGTACCGGGTACCCATCCCGTCCTGGACGTGGCCCATGTGCACGCAAGGGACGGAGGATGGCTGAAGTCCGAAAAGGAGATGCGTGAACTGACGGACGAGTTCTTCAACCTGGCCGGCGACATACCCCATTTCCATATCAGCTGCATAAAGTACGGCGACAAGGGAGAGATCTCGCATCTTCCGTTGGAGGCCGCGGATCCCGACATGCAGACGCTGGCCAATGTCCTCAGGGACTGCGGGCGCGACTGCAATTTCATCTGCGAATCCCCTCTTCAGGAGAGGGATGCGGTCGTATTCAGGGACATGTTCTGAATCATACGGTGATGTGCCAGATGCGTTATCGGTGAACAGCGGAAGCCGAACGTTCCGCTGATAAGATTTATATCTGAAACATCAATCCACCAACAGCGCCACTGTGGCTTAGCGGTATAGCTCTCGATTCGTAATCGAGCGGCCGGGGGTTCGATTCCCTCCAGTGGCTCCATACTCCATTCTCATTCAGTGATATTATAACCCTCGACACCATCATCGGCATGAGAGGCTGTCATGAAGGACCTGATAAAACTGTATTTCAGTCCGTATAAGAAATCGCTCGCCGTGATTTTGATACTGGTCATAGTGCAGGTCCTCCTTCAGATCCTTATCATCAATCTCATCAAACCCATCATGAACAAGGGGATCAACGACATCGACGACGAACTGATCCTGAGTTTCGGCGTGGCGCTGGTCCTTCTGATCGTGGTGTATTCCGTCATAACCTACATCGTCGCTCACATGGCGGCGGTCATCAGCGCCGAATCCGTGAGCAAGATACGCAAGGACATGTTCAGGAAACTGCTGTCCTTCAAGAGACCCCGCGACTCCGGCGCCAACATGTCCGGTCTGATGACACGTCTGATCAACGACGTGAACAACATCCAGACGTTCATCAGGGAATTCCTGTGCATGGGACTGTACGTCCCGCTGCTCGCCATAGGCATAATAATCGTATCCGCGACGTTCAAGATCTATCTCTGCGCAGCGATCACGGTCGCTTTCATCCTGATGATAGCTTACATCTACTATCTCGCCAAAGGGGAGAAGCAGACCAGGAGCAAGATGCAGAGGCTGTTCGACCGCACCATCTACCTTTTCGACGAGATGCTGCTGGGAGCACGCACGGCCAGATCCTTCGATATGGAGGACGGCCAGATGGAGACGTTCTCCGAACAGAACAAGGTCTATTCGGATTTCCAGACACAGGTCACCGTGAAGGCCAGCAACGTCTACCTGATGTCTACCGTGATCCTCGTTCTGTCGGTGATCATGGTATTCTCATTCCTCATCCCCGATCCCGAGAATGTCGTCATGACATCCTCCGATCTGATCATCCTGATACAGTATCTCGTGCTGTTCATCACATGTGTCAGCATATCGTCCTTCCTCATAACCACCGTTCCTGAGGTCAAGGCCTCGCTGAGCAGGATCTCCAAGGTCATGAACGGCGAATCCGAACCCGGCGGTCTCCATGTGAACGATGCCTACGATGGGGAGATCCTCAGATGCAGCAACGGTCTGGTGATCGAGAGGGGCCAGGAGCATTCCCTCGTCGGCCGTACGAGTTCCGGGAAGAGCGAACTCATCCGCGACCTCCTGAGACTGGACGATGTCGATCACGGCAGCATATTCTTCAAGGGAACGGACATCATGGATCTCGATCCGAAGGAACTGCGCAGATCCATAGCATATGCCGGTAACCTCGCATTGACATTCAGAGGCACCATCAAGAGCAACATCCGCATCTCCCGCGACATATCGGATGAGAGGATACAGGAGGCCATGGAGGCCGCACTCATCGATATGGAACCGGACAGGATGCTGGACATCTCAGGCGCCAATATTTCGAACGGACAGAGACAGAAAGTATCCATCGCAAGGGCATTGGCGACGGATGCCGACCTTTACATCTTCGACGATTGCTTCACGGAACTGGATCCGAAGACCGAGAACGAGATCGTTTCCAACATCAGGGGCATGCTGAAGGGGAAGACAGTATTGTTCTCATCCCACGGTTTCCGCATATCCCCCGGTTCCGACAGGATATCGGTCATGAGCGACGGCATCATCATAGACGCCGGTTCGCACGACGAATTGCTCGAGAGGTGCGACATCTACCGCAGGATGCAGATGATGGGAGGTGGCGTCCTTGAATGATTACATCCACAAGCTCACCAGCCTCTGGAAGTACACCAAGAAGGGCAAGAGAGCGGCCATCCCTGGAATAATCATGATGATCCTGGGCGGAGCGATATTCGCGGCCATGCCGCTCATGGGAAGACTCTACATCGATGAGCTGGATAAGTCCGGTGACGTGTTCTCGATCAAATCTGAAGATATTTTTGTCATGATCGTCGCCACCGTACTGTTCGTACTGGCATGGTTCGCCCTGTACGGGTACGGAAGGACCAAGGTCATACGCGACGTCTCAGGAAAGAAACTGAGGGATGACATCGCGATGAAGACCAACCGCATCCCCGCGGCATCCATCGAGGACAGCGGCATCGGTGACATCTCGGCAACGATGGCCAACGATGTCCCCGTGATCGTGAAGACCATGCGCATGGAGATATCCAATTTCTTCGTCCAGCTGGCGATATTGCTGTTCATCCTGGGGATGATGTTCTACCTCAATCACATCCTGGCGACGGTCTATCTCGTCCTGTTCATCGTCACGTATTATCTGACGAGAAAGATCGGTAACAGGATGCACAGGGACATGGAGACCAAACAGGACTCCATCGGAGAGATGAACGACCTGTTCAGTCAGAGCATCGCCAGGCATTCCCTGATCAAGATCTACGGTCTCGAGGACAAGGCGATGGAGATGTTCGACGGCATCGACAGTAAGCAGTCTGGCTCATATGTCAGGACCACGTCCGTCTTCAGTTTCATCGAACCCCTCAGCCGTATCGTCGACAATGTGGGATACCTTCTGACCGGTGTCATCGGAGCCGTGATGATCATACAGAACGTCCTCTCGTTCGAGACATTCTTCGCCTTCATCTGTTACGCTGCGATCATAGGCAGGCCCCTGGTCTCGTTCACCGACAGTGTGAACAAGATACAGGCCGCGGCAGTCTCCTACGACAGGGTGCTGGAATTCATGGAGAAGGAGGAGATGCCGGACCAGTCATCGTACGAGCCCATCGATACGGAGAGTGCGGAAGGCAACCTGGAGTTCAGGGATGTGTCGTTCAGCTATCCCAACGGTACCAAGGCGCTCGACAGCGTAAGTTTCAGCATATTTCCCGGCAGCAAGATCGCCATCGTCGGAGAGGAAGGTTCGGGAAAGAGTACGGTCTCCGACATGATCATGGGATTCAGGCAGGCCACTGAAGGGGAACTGCTCCTTGACGGCAAGGACATCTCCACGATCAGGAGGAAGGACCTGAGGAAATTGATAGGGATATCGACGCAGACCCCGTTCCTGTTCGAGGGCACGGTCTATTACAATCTCTCCCCGACGGCGAGCAAGGAGGAGATAATCGCCATGTCGAAGCTGACAGGATTCGATGAGCATGTCAAGTACTTCCCCAGAGGTTACGACACGGTCATCGGAGGAAGGGGACACGGATTGTCCTCAGGAGAGATCCAGTTGCTGTCGATAACGAGGCTTCTGCTCTACGGACCCAAGATCATGATCTTCGATGAATCCGCTTCGGATATGGACCCCATAACCACCATGAGCACCCTGGATTCGATAAAGAGCCACTTCGTCGGCAAGACCGTGATAGTGGTCGACAACACGCCCATAGCGGCAGCGAAGGCCGATGTGGTGGTGTTCATGAGCAAGGGAAAGGTACTGGACATCGGAACGCACATCGAACTGATGGACAGGAATCCCGCTTACGTCGAGATGTACAGGAACATGCTCGCCTGAGCTTCGCATGTTTTGAATAGATGCATCGTTATCGCGGTCTCATGACAGAAGATCTATCGAAGTTCCTCCAGGAGGACGAATACGTGGATTTCATGGAACTGACCTTGTCCAGAGAGATCCAGAATGCGATAGGCGATTGTGAGACGGATGAGGAGAAGGTCAGGGTCGCATATGAGTCTGTACGCGACCAGATCGACAATGTCTTCGACATAGATGCCATCGGCAGCCCCGCGAAGGCATCGCGCGTGATCAGGGACAGGATGGGATGCTGCCACGCCAAGGCCAACCTTCTGGCGGCCATGCTCCGTTTCTACAAGATCCCCGTCGGTTTCTGTTACCAGCGCATCAACATGGGCAACGGCCTGGGATACCACCTCCACTGTTACAACGCCGTCTATCTCAACGGCAAGTGGATCAAACTGGATGCCAGAGGCAACAAGGAAGGCATCAATGCGGAATTCTCGCTGGACGATCCCAAATTAGCATTCGAGATCGATGAGGAGCTGGGAGAATCGGACATCGAAGGCATCTTCGCGACACCCGATCCCGACTGCATGAACGTCATCGAGAAGTCCGATGACATACAGGATGTCATCTTCGGATTGCCTGACAACGTCACCAGGAAACCCGACATAAAACTGTGATCTTTTCAATGTGCCAGCAGGGAGAAATCCCTGCCTGGTCATCATTCATTTCGTCAGGTATTGATTGACGATCTTGACGGCGCAGACGTCGCCGCACATGGAGCAGCCGTCCTCTTTCTTGGTGCATCCGCGTTCCCTGTATCTCCTCGCCTTCTCGGGGTCGAGGCAGACATCGAACATGGCCTCCCAGTCGAGGTTCTTCCTGGCGATCGCCATCCTCGTGTCGAGTTCCCTGTTCTTTCCGCGGAGCATGTCACCGACGTGCGCCGCGATCTTGGAAGCTATCAATCCTTCCTTGACATCGTCGATGTCGGGCAGCGAGAGGTGCTCTGCGGGTGTGAGGTAGCACAGGAAGTCTGCGCCCGCCTTTGCCGCGATGGAACCGCCTATTGCGCCCACGATATGATCGTACCCCGGTGCGATGTCCGTCACCAGCGGTCCGAGGACGTAGAACGGCGCTCCGTGACAGAGGGTCTTCTCGAGCATCATGTTGCCCTCAATCTGGTCGATGGGCATGTGTCCCGGTCCTTCGACCATCGCCTGTACGCCCGCTTCTCTTGCCCTCTTCACGAGGCTTCCCAGGGTCTTGAGTTCGGAGATCTGTGCGGCATCCGATGCATCGTCGATGCATCCGGGTCTGAATCCGTCACCCAATGATAATGTGAATTCGTATTTCCTCGCGAGATCGAGAAGATAATCGAAGTTCTTGTAGAGGGGATTCTCCTCCTCGTTGTGGAGGATCCATGCGGTCAGGAAGGAACCTCCGCGCGAGACCACATCCATCTTCCTGTCGGATTCCTTCAGCCATCCGACGTTCTCCTTCGTTATGCCGCAGTGGACTGTCATGAAGTCCATTCCGTCCTTAGCGTGTTTCTCTATGCCGTTGAACATGTCGTCCTCGGTCATCTCCACCACAGCGTTCTTCCTCGCTGCCGTGAGACCGATCTGATAGATCGGGACCGAACCGGTCATGACGGGGCATTCCTTGAGGATCCTAGCACGGATCGCATCTATGTCCCCGCCTGTGCTGAGATCCATCACTGCATCCGCGCCGTACCTGAGAGCGACCTTCAGCTTCTCCAGTTCATTCTCCATGCAGACGAGGTCCCTGGACGTTCCGAGGTTCACGTTGACCTTGATGCTCATCCCGTCTCCGATCGCGGCGGATTCGGGGTTGTGGATGGGATTGCAGGGCGCGACGATGCGTCCGGCGGCTATGCCTTCCATGACGAAGCGTTCGCTGACCTTCTCCTTCTCCGCTATGGCCTTGAACTGTGGTGTGACGATGCCCTTCTTGGCATCCTCCATGATGGTGCTCATTGCGAACCGCATCTGTGAGTGTACTATTAATCCTTACCTTAACGAAAATGGAAGGATACAGCACGCATACGTGTGCGCGAGTACTCGCGCGCGGTCACGCGCGAGCGCGATAATACGCGCGTATAAATATAGAAAACATATACCCTTTATCAATAGTCGTCCTAGGATGGAACGACAGGAAGATACGATGGATGGGAACAATGTTTCTAATGATTACGATGCCAACAGCATCGTGCTTCTCGAAGGTCTCGAGGCCGTCAGGAAGAGACCCGGAATGTACATCGGAAGCACCGATACGAGAGGTCTCCACCACCTCGTCTACGAGATCGTGGACAACAGTATCGATGAGGCCATGGCAGGATATGCGGACCAGATCAACGTCTACATCAACGAGGACGGTTCATGCACCGTCAAGGATGACGGACGCGGAATCCCCACGGGAATGCACCAGTCAGGCAAATCGGCACTGGAGGTGGCGCTCACCGAGCTTCACGCCGGAGGAAAGTTCAACAAGAACAGCTACAAGGTCTCCGGAGGACTCCACGGAGTCGGTGTCTCGGTCGTCAACGGTCTCTCGAGCAAGATGGAGGCCGTCGTCGAGAGGGACGGCAAGATCTTCCGTCAGACCTATCACATCGGTATCCCCGACGGACCCGTCGAGGTCATCGGCGATTCCGACAGGACGGGAACGACGATCACATTCTACCCCGATCCCACCATCTTCGAGACCGTGGTGTTCGATTACACCACGCTGCAGAACAGGTTCCGCAACCAGGCCTTCCTGAACAAGGAAGTGACCATCAACTTCGAGGACAAGAGGACGAACAGGAAAGAGACGTTCCACTACGACGGAGGAGTCTCGGAGTTCGTCGAATACCTGAACAAGACGAAGACCCCCATCCACCCGACACCCATCTACCTCCGCGGAAAGTACGAGTTCACGGCCAACGACGAACCCGCCGAGATCGAGATAGACATCGCGATGCAGTGGACCGGCGATTATTCGGAGAATGTCGTTTCATTCGTCAACACCATCAGCACACCCGAGGGAGGAACGCACCTGACAGGATTCAGGACCGCCCTCACCAAGTGCTTCAACGACTTCGCCAAGGACAAGTCCTTTGCCAAGGGTATATCGTTCGAGGGAACGGATATCCGTGAGGGACTGACGGCAGTCGTCAGCATCAAGATCCCCGAACCGCAGTTCGAGGGACAGACCAAATCCAAGTTAGGGAACAGCATCGCACAGGTCGCTGTGTCCACGTTCATGAACGCCAAGCTCTCCGAGTATCTCCTCGAGAATCCGAAGGTCGGGGAGATCATAGTGAGGAGGGCCGTGGATGCATACACCGCAAGGGAGGC
>JAEEGL011150265.1_pt1 | contig 16254 bp, 14 predicted proteins | sample 9134231 | NCBI WGS metagenome assembly JAEEGL01 (sample SAMN16246548, study PRJNA631951) | gut metagenome | biome: gut microbiome; feature: rumen; material: fiber-attached | host: Bos | place: Iran: Karaj | collected 2018-10
CCCCACACTTCCGAAGGCATAGGCGGCGCCGTACGTGACCGCGGAATGATCCGCAGGCACGTGCGCGGCGAACAGGGTGAGATAGAATCCGAAATAAACGCCTATGAGCACATGGAAAACGCAGCCCGCACCGATGATCAGCGATTTCGATCCCGCGAGCTGCATGACGAGCATGAAGGGGATCCCGATGAGGAGAGCTGCGATGAAAGCCCTGCGGTCCCCGGTAATCCTGGGCCACGCTTTCAGGCAGACACAGAACAGCAGGATGCCCAGCGCCTGGAGTGCATAATTCAAACCGGAAGTGATGATGTCCAGCAGATTCCCGTCGCAGGAGCCCATGAGCCTGTAAAACTGCGACATATAGGCCGACCCGGTGTACAGAAAGCACAGCGCCACGACGGCGCCGTACAGAGCTGTCTTTCGGAGATCGGCGTCCTTCCTTCTCATCCTCTGTCCTTTCTCTTGCCTCTCATATCGGATCGGTTTGCCTTAGGAACAGCCCCGTTCGACTGCTCCGGGAACACGGAAGCGTCCGGATGCGATCCGAACGTCAATCCCGTCGTTTTCAGAGAAGCCACTGGAAAAAGATCCAGTCGTCATCATCGTCTTCATCCTCTTCCTGATCAAACGCAGGCTGTTCTTCCTCTGCAGACTCCGTTTCTTCGTCTTCCGCCTCCACGGCGTCCGCTATCTCATCCGGGAGCTCGATGTCGAAAAACGGTTCGCCGTCATCGTCATTCCATTCCCGGAAGATCAGTTCTCTTTCGATCTCTTCGCGTGCCTGCTCCGTGATCTCCAGATATACCCCCTCAAGGCCTCCGCATTCATCGATGCCGAGGCCCTCACGGTAACACTGCTTGAGCAGTTCATATTCCAGGTCATCCACAATCACATCGACAAAGGCGCTGCCAACGTTCCGTCTTCCCCGGTAAACCGTTACATAGAATTCCACAGATCTCCGCTCCCTGCTGTTTCCGTCTGTTCAAGCCGTCATCCGATAAGATTGTATCACCCGGTATCCCGCAACGCAACAAAGGCCGAAGGACAGACAAAGGCACGGAGAGCGACAGCTTTCCGTGCCTGTATCCGGCCGATCGTGCAGTACGATGTTGACGGCATACTCGGAAAAGCCGCCGCTTACCTTTCCATTTCCGACCTGATCCTGAAATCAGCCAGAGCCGACACTTCGCAGTCGACCATCTCCGCGCCGTCCCGGAAGTACATTCTTCTCTCCCGATCCTGCGTGAACGATTCCCACTCGGGAAGGAGATTGCCGCGGGCGTCAGTGCCGTTGGGATCGCCGCTCTTTATGAAGTTCACCCAGTAGGACGAGACCGTACATGCCAGATCATAATGGCTGCCCTCAAAAGGCCGCCAGGCGCGGGCAAGCGCGTCATAGGCGAACCAGAGCTCCGCTCCGTGGAAGGCGCTGCGGTCCTCATCGCCGGGCATATCGGCGTTGAACTCATAGATCCATACTTTCCTGTCCTGGGAAGACAGGGTCCGGCCTCCGTAGACTGCCGAGACAGGAAGACGCATGAAGGTTTCGGAGGAGAAAAGCTTTTCTACATCCTCGTTCGTGCGTACCTGCGCAAGCGCCTTGAATTCCTCCGCCCGATCGCCGAACTTTTCGGCGAACGCCGCGAATTCCTCCATGTTTTGGGGAAGAGAGGAGACCATCCGGTTGAAAGACGCGACTTCCCCCGTATTGTAACCCGCGATGACGGGAACGTCGTGCCAGTTTCCGTGCTTGAGCGCATCTTCATACGACTCGGGAAGGTATACGCCGTCGGTCACCAGCTGGAAACGCAGTCTTCCGTGATACAGGTCACGGGCCATCTTCATCAGTTCGGCCGCATCAGTCTTTCTTGCTTCTTCGATGGAACGGATGCCTGCGCGCTCCAGGAATTCACGTCCCATTTCTTCCTGTCCGGAAAGAGTCCTGACGGTACGGGGATCCGTGGTATCGTGGAAAGGAGTCACGATGCCGCTCTGGATGATCGCGGCCCTGAAAAGTCCTTTCGAAAAAGGCGTCGTCAGCTGCGACTGTACGGAACGGGATCCGGCGGACTGTCCGCCGATCGTGACCTTGTCGGGATCGCCGCCGAAAGCAGAGATGTTTTTCCTGACCCAATGCAGCGCAAGTGTCTGGTCCTGCAGCCCGTAGTTGCCTTTGGGGCCGTCCGGATTCTCCCGGGAAAGGTCGGGGTGGGTAAAGAATCCGAAGATCCCCAGACGGTAAGCCATCGTCACGACCACGATCCCGCGGGCGGCGATATGCTCCCAGTCGAACTCCTGCTCGAAAGGATATCCGCCCTGAAGCCCCCCGCCGTGGATATAGACGAAAACGGGAAGTCCCTCGTCACCGGTGCGGGACGGCGTGTATACGTTCAGATAGAGGCAGTCCTCGGACATCTCGAATTCCGGTCCGCAGGGATGGAGCTCCCTCGTCCAGAAATCGTTGGGATCGCTCCCCGGCACGTCCTGCATAGCAATCGGTCCGTAAGTCGAGCAGTCGCGGATCCCTTCCCACGCTTCACAGGGGACCGGAGACTTCCAGCGAAGATCGCCTATCGGAGGCTTGGCGTAGGGTATGCCCCTGAACACCTTGACCCGGGGATCGGACCCGAAGATCCCTCTCACTTTCCCCTGTTCCGTTCTCACGATCCTGTCTTTCATGCCTGTTCCCCTTTCTGTTTTTCCTGAAGGAATTCTCTGGCTTCCTTCCTGTAGTCTTCCACGAGCTTGCTCTCCACGTCGATGACCATGGTATAGGGATGCTCAGCCGTATAGGGCTTCCACGCCGGCATATAGGGAGTCGACGGATTCCCGGTCCTCGCGAATGCCGCCCAGGCAGCGCCGCAGGCTTCGGAGACCTGCATGGCGGTGACCCTCGTGTCCGCATCCCACATCGCCGGAGCATAGACCGCGTTGTCGAACACGAACGGCACTTCCACGCCGTGAACCGCCTTCATCATGCGGTCGGGCGCTTCCCTGCAGAACGCGTAGTTGTACGTCGGTGCGGAACCGACTTTCTCACGGGACGCGCAGCGGCGGATATTGTCCATGAGGCCGCCTTTGTCCTGCATCAGAGCCGTGTAGATATCCGACGCGTCATGATCCGCAGGCAGGACCTTTTCGTAAATGGAGATGATCCTTTCGGCTTCTTCCCTCGTATATCCGAGATCCATGAAACGGTCAGGCAGTTCCTCGAAGGTATAGCTGAAAATGGGCGGATTGAAGAGTGCACTGAGTTTGCCGTCGTCTCTCGTGTATCCGGTCATGAGCGTGACGTCCTTGCAGAATTCCGCACCTTCCGCTCCGTCGAAGGGATCATAGACGATCACTTTTCCGTCCCTGATCAGCGGGCATACGAAGTAATTCCCGTTCGTACGGGTCCTGTTGATCTCTCGGCTCGCTTCGATCAGCCGTTCCGCAGGCACTTTCAGGATCTCATCGACATGATCGGTCGGGATCTGCAGATGATCCAGCAGCTGCTTGGCCATATCGGCACCCTGCTGAGGCGTCGCCAGACGTCCGAAACCGCCGGACTGGATGATCGCTTTGTTTACGCAGTCCCTGGACATCGGCATGGACATGAGGGCCGCGACTTTTCCGCCGCCGCCCGATTGACCGAAGATCGTGATGTTGTCCGGATCGCCGCCGAGCTCCTCCGCGTTCTCCTTCACCCAGTGAAGAGCCGCAGCCATATCCTGGTGTCCGAGGTTTGCGGAATCCTCATACTTTTCGTCGAACAGTCCGAGATACAGATAGCCGAAGATCCCCAGACGGTGTCCTACGGTCACCAGTACGACATCCTGCTTTCTGGCCATGTTCCAGCCGTCATGCCAGTCTCCGGGCGCGCCGCCCGCGATATAGCCGCCGCCGTGGAACCAGACCATGATCGGACGTTTCCTGCCGTCCCTGAGCCCCGCGGTCCAGATATTCACGGCCAGGCAGTCCTCGGACTGCGGCAGCACGGAAGGATCGGTGTTTCCGGTGAGGAGCTTGGCGTACTTTCCGGGAATGCCGGTCTTCGTCACTTCCTCATCTTCCATCCTGGGCGTGTCCGTCTGCCATGAGATCGGCGCAAACTCTTTTGCATCCCGAACGCCTTCCCAGGGCTTCAGCGGCTGCGGAGGAAGGAAGCGGTTCTCTCCCGCGGTGGATTCGGCATAGCGGACACCGAGAAAGCGGTAGATCCCATCGATGCAGACTCCGGCAAGGCGGCCCGCTTTGGTTTGAATAATCGCGTCTCCTGTAATCATTTGCAGTCTCCTTTTTGTTGCTTTTTCTATATTGTAATGCATTGTTTGTCTATTTGCAATCTAACTAGATATCTTTTTCATTTGTTTTCCTCAATCTGCAGTAGTCTGCAGCTTTGACAGTCATCAGACATCCGAAAAGCATTCTCCAATCAATTGATTATGGTAAATATGAGCGAACAATGATAATATATAATCATAAGTCTGGCCGTCCTTGCGGTCAGATACTGTTCAGATATATATCGCCGAAGCTGCACCGGATCGTTCTCCAAACAGGCTTTCGGCAACAGAAAACAGGAGGCTTGAGTGGTTTTTTCATCCCTGTCTTTCCTGATCCTTTTCCTTCCCCCGGCGCTGATCCTGTATTATCTGACTCCCTTGAAGTGGCGGAATTATGAGTTGTTCGCCGTCAGCGTCCTGTTCTACGCCCTGGGGGAGCCCGTTTACGTCTTTCTGTTCCTCTGCGTCATCCTGTGGACCTGGGTCTCCGGGCTCGTCATCGGCAGAGCCACAGGGAGGCTGAAGGCGTTTTTTCTCATCCTCTTTCTTGCCGGCGAGATCGGCGTGCTCTGCCTCTTCAAATACGGAACCTGGATCTCAGGGATCACGCCTTCCGGAACAGGGCTGGCGGAAAAGCTGGCAGGGCTCACACTTCCGATAGGCATATCCTTTTACTGTTTTCAGTCCATCTCCTATACCATCGACGTGTACCGGGGCGAAGCGGTGCAGAAGAACCCGTTCTTTCTGGGTCTGTATCTCGCGTTCTTTCCCCAGCTGATCGCCGGCCCCATCGTCCGGTATCCCCAGTTCGCGCCCCAGCTCACAGACCGGAAGACCGACTTCGACGGATTCTCCGGAGGCGTCGTCCGCTTCGCGTGCGGACTGTGCAAAAAGGTCCTCCTTGCCAACACGCTGGGAGGGCTGGCGGACCACGTCTTCGGTTCCCCGGAACTGGGCCGGATGTCTTCCGTCATGGTCTGGCTGGGAGCTTTCGCCTATATGCTCCAGATCTATTTCGACTTTTCCGGCTATTCCGACATGGCCATCGGACTGGGCAGCATGTTCGGCTTCAGGCTTCCCGAAAACTTCGATCACCCTTACGCGGCCGGGACCGCCACGGAATTCTGGCGCCGGTGGCACATGACCCTGTCCCGCTGGTTCCGGGACTACGTGTACATCCCTCTGGGAGGCAACCGGCGGGGATTCCCCAGAGAATGTCTGAACCTGATGATCGTCTGGGGCCTCACCGGTCTCTGGCACGGGGCCGGTGTGACCTTCCTGCTCTGGGGCCTTTTCTGGGGCGTAATGCTGATCCTGGAAAAGGCGTGGATCCGACCGGACACGAGAAGCAGGCTCTTCCGGACGCTGTATCACATCCCCGTCTTTCTCGTGACCCTGGCGCTGTGGGTCCTGTTCCGGGCTTCGGACCTCCAGGAAGCACTGGCCGTCCTCTCCGGCATGTTTTCCTTCCGGAGATCCACAGGGCGTCCCATGGAACTGACGCTCTGGCTCCACGACCTGGGTCCGTATCTCGCCGCGGGGATCTTCTTCATGCTGGGCGGTGCACAGTACGTGAAAAAGCTTGCGGAAAAGCGCTGTCCTCTCTCCCTGCGGAAGGCCCTGTACGTTCTCTCTCTCACGGGACTCCTGGCCTGCACGCTGCTGGCCGTGTCCTCTCTCGTGAACAGTTCCTACAATCCGTTCCTGTACTTCAATTTCTGATCCTGGACCCGGCTGCAGCCGGAACCTGTCAGGAGGTCGAACCCATGAAAGATGCCGAAAGCATTTCCCGGCGGATCTTCGCCGTCATACTGCTGTCCGTATTCGCCGTGGCCTGTGTCCTGGTGATCCGTTCAGCATACAGTAAAGGCAAGATCCGGGATCTTCTGGCCGGCGGGGAGATGCGTGAAAAGACCGTCAACAACGTCATGCCCATGAAAGATCAGGCTCTCGTTCCGGACCGGCTGTTCAACAGCATCCTCGACCGGTGGTATTATCCGGAAGAAAACTACCTGATCCTGCCGGACGGGCAGATCGTCAGCGGTTCGGCCGCTCTGCAGGACGCCTACGCGGCTGACGGCGTCCTGAAACTGTACCGGTTCTGCAGGGAAGAAGGACGGGATTTCCTGCACGTCCTTCTGCCGGTCAAGCCGCTGCGCGATGAAGACATGCGTGAATACGGTCTTCTCTGCTACCGGAACGACAGCGCCGACGGTTTCCTCCTGAAGCTGGAAGAATACGGCATCCCCTTTCTGGATCTCCGGGAAACGATCCTGGCTCAGGAGGATCCCTACGCCCTGTTCTACCGGTCCGACCACCACTGGACGGCAGATGCCGGACTGATCGCGGCCAGAAAGATCGCGGAGACCCTGAATACGCTGTATGATATCGGCCTCGACGAGGACGCCATTGCCCCCGAAGTCATGCGGCGGGAAGTCCTTGAGGAGCCGTTCGTCGGTGAAATGGGCAAGAAGCTCCTGGGGCCGTACGGCAGTCTTGACAACCTGGTAGTATGGAAACCGCTGCACGCGAATCTGCATTACCGCGTTCCTGACAGAAAAATCGACCGCACAGGAGACTTCGATATCATCTTCTTTGAGGAGAGGTACAGAAACGGCCGGCTCGACGGGATGGGAAATACGTATTATTATTACATGGGAGAGAACGACAGCCTGGGCTCCCTCGAAAACCTCGACGGAGGCAGCGGCGACCTCCTCGTCATCAAGGACTCCATGTCCTGCGTCGTGACACCCTATCTGGCGCTGACTGCCGGGAAAGTCACGTGGTGGGATATGCGCAAAGACACGGCCGTGATCGACTATCTGAAGAAACATCCCGAGATCCGGACCGTGGTGGTCATGTACAATACCAGCTACGCCCTTTCCCGGAGCGCAAACGACTTTTCCTGAAGGTTCTGCAGGAGAAACTGAGGCTATGACAAACGTAAGCAGCGGTAGACCGAATGGCCCGGGTCCGCAGAGAGATCCCGGTGTTCTGACCCGGCGGATGGAGCCGCTGGGCAGGGGCCTTGCCGCCATGATGACGGACAGGGGCGTCTTCCTCTCCTGGCGGCTGCTCTGCACCGAGGATCCCGTTTTCGGGACCGCGGCAGACTATCCGGTGTTCCGTGTCTTCCGCGACGGAGCAGCGGTAGCGGAGATCTCCGGAAGATCCAACTGGCTGGATCCGGACGGGACCGCGGATTCGTACTATTCCGTAAGCGCAGACGGCGGAGCCGGATGCCCTCCGGTCCGTCCTTTCCGTTCCGGAGCCAACTGGTTCGACGTCCCGCTGGACCGTCCGGCAGACAGTCCTTATGGTCCTTACGTCGTCAGTGACGTCAGCGCCGGGGATCTGGACGGAGACGGCGAATATGAACTGGTCGTTCTGTGGGACAGCGAAGGAAAGGACAATTCCGTCCCCGGTCCGACCGGGAACGTGCTTCTGGACGCCTACCGCATGGACGGAAGCCGTCTGTGGAAACGGCCCGTAGATCTGGGTCTGAACGTCCGCGCGGGGGCTCATTACACCCAGTTTCTGGTCTACGATTTCGACCGGGACGGGAAAAGCGAGATCATGCTCAAGACCGCGCCCGGATCCAGGGACGGCGAAGGACGTTTCGTCAGCCAGGCTTCCTCTCTGGACGAGATCCGCGGATGCGACGATACCGCGGACTTCAGGGACGAAAACGGCATGGTGCTGCGGGGCGATGAGTTTCTCACCGTGTTCCGCGGCGACTGCGGGCAGGCGGTCGACACCGTATACTATCCGAACCAGCGCATCGACCACCGGCTGTGGGGAGACGATCTGGGGAACCGTTCGGAACGGTATCTTGCCGCTGTCGCCTGGCTGGACGGAAAACGTCCCTGTGGTTTTTTCATGCGGGGCTATTATCTGGGGCGCACGGTCCCCGGTCAGGGGAGACAGTCCGCCTGCGCTGTGTGTTTTGACGGAGAACGTCTCCGCTGCGCCTGCTGTTTCGACACCTTCAAGGTCTCGGATTATCTGGAACGTGCGTCCTCCTCATCCTTCACGTCCGACGGACGGTATAAAGGCACGGAAGGCTACCGTCTGGGGAACGAGCTCTACATCGGACAGGGGAACCATAACTGTGCCGTCGCGGACGTGGACGGCGACGGACGGGACGAAGTGCTTACCGGCGCCTTATGCTACGGCCTGGACAGTCAGGACCGTCTGGGCGTGAGATGGTGCAGTTTTCTCGGGCACGGCGACGCGATCCACCTGGGCGCCTATGATCCGGGGAAAAACGGATATGATCTGTTCACGGTCCATGAAGCGGGCGGACGTCATCCCATCATGCGGTACCCCATGGACTACGGTATGTCGGTCCTGGACGCCGCGACGGGAGACATCCTTTTCCACTGCGGTTCGCCCGGTGACATGGGCCGCGGCATGATGGCCGATGTCGGGGCAGGCGGGTCCTATCAGATCTGGGGCATCTCGGAAGTCAGAGGAAGCGACGAACGCGTCGAGATGCAGCCCATCATGCGCACGGCAGACGGATTCCGGGAGGCCGAGATCGACGGACGCTCCACGAATTTCCGGATCTTCTGGGACGGAGATCTGTACGACGAGCTTCTGGACGGTCCGCCCGAAGGGCCGCTGGAAGTCACGTCCTGGAAGGACGGAAGGATGGTGCCGGTCTTCCGTACCGAAGGCTGCGTCTCCATCCACGGGACCAAAGCCGTTCCCTGCCTGCAGGCGGACCTGTTCGGAGACTGGCGCGAAGAGATCGTCATGGCCCGTGCGGACAACCGGGCGCTACGGGTCTTCACATCCGACATCCCCACTCCCTACCCGGTCATGACCCTGATGCACGATCCGGTCTACCGGGCCGGGGTCGCAGCGGAACAGACAGGCTACAATCAGCCGCCCCATATCGGCTTTTATCTTGGAAGCGAATGCTTCCGAAACACCGACCAGCAATGAGAGGGATGGAACCGTGATCTACTATTTCGACCTTCGCCGGCCGCCGCTTTTCCGTGACATGTTCCGCAAGAGCGGAGTCGTGCAGATGAGCCAGTTCAGGAACCGGACGTCGTTTTTCGCGATCCAGCGCCGCATCACGTCCAGAGCACCCTCCCTGTTCTATTATTCCCGTCCGAGATTCGCGGAAGGGGACGACAAGATCATCGTCTTCGACACCTATTCCAGCACGCGGTTCCTGCGCTGGCTCTGCCGGCACTATCCGGACAAGCGCATCATCTTCTGGTACTGGAACAAACTGGACAATCCCGACCGCATGAAAAAGATCCCTCCCGAGATCGAAGTCTGGTCTTTTTCTCTTACCGACAGCCGCAGATACTCCCTGCGCAGCAACACCCAGTTTTTCTTCGACTGTCTCGCGCCTCTGGCCGAAGAATACAGAAAACTGAAACCGTCGGACACGCCAAGGGTCCTGTTCCTGGGACGGGACAAAGGCCGCGCGGACATCCTTCACGGCCTCGAGCGGGAACTCCGTGAAGCCGGAGCCGAAGTGGACCTGCGCATCAGCCCCGACGTCAAAGGGCACCTGCGCGGGCTGCGTGAAAAACTCATCCTTCCCTACGGGAAAGCCGTCGAACTCCTCAGGGATGTCGACGTTCTCCTGGACTACGCGAACGATCCCGACACAGGGCTTTCCCTGCGCTGCATGGAATCGCTGTTTTTCGACAAAAAGCTCATCACCAACAACCGTGAGATCCTGGAAGCGGATTTCTACGATCCCGCCAACGTGTACGTCCTGGGCGAAGATACCCGGACGTTCTCAGAATTTCTCCGGACGCCCGTGAGACCGGCAGATCCGGAGATCCGGGACCGTTATCTTCTTTCCAACTGGCTGAAACGCTTCGATACGGAAGGAGAAAAGCCATGACGGGTCAGGAAAAGGACCGGGAAACGCTGTTCGAGCGGATCACGGAACAGGAAGCGCTGGCGTCCGCATACAGGGACGCTCACAAACGCAGAAAAGCCGGCAGACAGGATACGGTCCACCGGGTCCTTTCCCGCGGCCGTTCACTTGCCCGACACGCGGCCCGCAGCCTGGGGATCCGGCGCTCCGCCCCGTCCCGTCCGATCCCGGAAGGCGATCTGGGCCTTGACCGCATGAGTGCGGCAGAACGAAAGGATCTGTATTTCCGCGGGGACCGCATCGTCGTGTACACCGCCCTGTTCGGAGATTACGACGTCCTCAGGGAACCGCTTTTCCATCCCGACAATATCGACTATTTCGTCATCACCGACCGGGAGATCCCGAAGAACAGTCTCTGGATGAAGTCGGATCTCTCCGGGATCCCTCAGGAGATCCGTCGGGATCCCGTCCTGTGCAACCGCTGGTGCAAGATGCATCCTCACGTTCTGTTCCCCGGTTTCCGGTACAGCATATACATCGACGCCAACATCTGGGTGCTTTCCGACCTGACGCCCCTCATCGCAACTCTTGACCGCTTTCCGGTCGCTATGTTCCGCCACAAACACAGAGACTGCGTCTATGAGGAAGTCGAGGCATGCATCCGTCAGAAAAAGGCCGATCCGGCCTCTCTGAAGGCCCACGAAGAACTGATCCGCTCCCACGGCATACCGGAACACTGGGGCCTGCTGGAAGCCAGCGTCATACCGAGAAAGCACGGCGACCTCCGCTGCGTCTCCCTGATGGAAGCATGGTGGGAGGCTTTCAGACAGAATTCGAAACGGGATCAGATCTCTCTCATCGACTGTCTGTGGACGGCAGGCATAGAGCCCGCCCGAATCGGGGTCCTCGGGAGCAATCTGCAGAAGTGCGACCTCTTCCTCCAGCTCAGCCACAACGGTCCCGCAGGATCGGATCAGCCCCTGGATCTGGAAGATCTCATCGAATGGATCAGCCGGTCCTGAACGGCATACGGAACGCAGGCGCTCCGTTCCGATCCATGGATGCGGTCTGCATCGGAAAACAAAAAAGAAACGGCGGGACGGGCTTTCAAAGCCGTCCCGTCTCTTGGAAATCCCGTTTCCGGAAGCTATAATAACAGTGAAGAACCCGAAATAGGATCCCTTAGGGATCGGAACGAAAGCGCATTCGAAAAGAGGAAATAGCATCTATGAACGAAGAATGGCTGATCGAACAGTTCAAACAGCTCCACCGGCATCCGGAACTTGGAAACAGGGAATACAGAACGACGGAGTTCCTGAAAAACATCCTGCAGGCAAACGGGATACGGACACTGGAAACGGGTCTTGAGACTGGAACGGTCGCCGTGATCTCCGGCAGGGACGGCGGACCGGTCGTCGGACTCCGGGCGGATATCGACGCGCTGCCCATCCAGGAGGAATCGGGACTGGATTACGCGTCGGAGATTCCGGGCGTCATGCACGCCTGCGGGCATGATTTCCATACGGCCTGCATGCTGGGCGCGGCGCTCCTGCTGAAGGAACGGGAATATGAGCTGCCCGGAACGGTAAAGATCATATTCCAGCCTGCCGAGGAGACAGAATTCAACGCGCGCTTCCTGTGCCGTTCCGGCCTTCTCGACGACGTGAGCGTCTTCTATGCGGGACACACCTATCCCTGGCTCGAGCCCGGAACGCTGGGCATCCGGCCCGGCCCCGTCATGGCGTCGGTGGATCAGTTCCTCATCCGTCTCAAAGGCGTCGGAGGCCACGCCGCCCATCCCGAGCTGAGCGTCGACGTCATTCCCGCCGTCGGTTCCCTGATCCAGTCCGCTCAGTCCATCATCAGCCGCTCCGTCAGTCCCTTCGACCAGGCCGTCCTTTCCATCACCCATGTGGAATCCGGAAACACCTGGAACGTGATCCCCGAGGAAGCGATGCTGGAAGGCACCGTACGCTCGCTGAACCCCGAGGTCAGGGACAGGATCCAGAAACGTCTGGAAGACCTCACGGCGTCCATGGAAAGTTCCTACGGATGCAGAGCCGAGATCGAATACACCCGCGGTTCGGACGCGGTGATCAATGACGCCGCTGCCTGTGAACGGGCCGCTGCGCTCGCGCGCAGCCTCGGACTGAACGTTGTACAGCAGGAATGCTCCATGAGTTCCGAGGATTTTAGCGATTATCTCTCTCTGGCTCCCGGCGCGTTCATCCGGATCGGGACCGGCGGTCAGTGCGATGCGCATCAGCCACGGTTCACGGCCGATCCCAAAGCGCTCTTCCCTGCCGCCCGCTTCTTTGCGGAACTGGCGGCATCTGAACTGGAACATCCGGGAAGCGTCATACGGCGCTGATCTTTCCAGCCTTATGCCTGTACAGGCCCCTGCTCCCCAAAGAGAGCGGGGGCCTGTTTTCGGTCACTTCCGGTTTTCTGAATCTTCGTGCCGGATCCCATTCCCGGTCCCGGTATGATATAATGGGATCAGGATCATACAGTAACCAACGAAACAGCGCAAACGCGAGGTGACAGAGACATGGAATTCAAAGACGCCGTATGGACGAGGGAACCCGCGGACTTCCGGATCCTCCCGGACGGAATCGAGATCACGACCGCTCCTCATACCGATCTCTGGCAGAGGACCTACTATCATTTCCGGAACGACAACGCACCCGTGCTCCAGATCGAGACCGAAGAAACATACTTTTCCTTCACCGTGAAGACGGATTACACGCAGAGCCGTCACCGTTTCGACCAGTGCGGGATCGTCCTGTACCTGGACAGCGACAACTGGCTCAAGGGTTCCGTAGAATTCGAGGACGGAAACTACCAGCATCTGGGGTCCGTCGTCACGAACCACGGCTATTCCGACTGGTCCACGACGGAGATCCCGGCCGACGTGAAAGTGATGTGGTACCGGCTCAGCCGGCGTGAAGACGACTACCGCATCGAGTGTTCCCGGGATGGACAGCGCTTCGAGCAGATGCGCGTCTGCCACCTGTGGGAAGGCGCGGGAAAGATCCGCTTCGGCATCTACGCCTGCAGCCCGGAAGATTCCAGCTTCACGGCCGTGTTCTCGGATCTAAAGATCACGGAATGCGTCTGGGAAGCGCACGACGGCCAGCAGCCGGACTGAGAAGCACCTTATTCAGACCGCAAAGAAACAGAAGAACGACAAGGAGGACAGAATGGGCATCATCGAAAAAATGAGGCTGGACGGCAAAGCCGGTTTCGTGACCGGAGGCGCCAGAGGCATCGGAAAAGCCACGGCCACGGCGTTCGCCGAAGCGGGCGCTGACATCGCCATCGTGGACATCGACTTTCCGGAAGCCGAAAAGACCGCAAAGGAGATCGCGGAAGCCACGGGCAGGAAAGTCATCGCCATCCGCTGCGACGTGACGAAGGAAGACCAGGTCAAGGCCATGGTGGACGAAGTCGCGGACCGGCTCGGATCCCTGGACTTCTGCCATGCGAACGCGGGCATCTGCATCAACGCGCCGGCGGATGAAATGACCTACGAACAGTGGAGCCGGGTGATCGACGTGAACCTGAACAGCATCTTCCTGACAGACACGATCGCAGGCAGATACATGCTCGCCCATGGCGGCGGTTCCATCATCAACACAGCGTCCATGTCCGGACACATCGTCAACGTGCCCCAGCCGCAGTGCGCCTACAACGCGTCCAAAGCGGGCGTCATCATGCTCACGAAATCTCTGGCGGTGGAATGGGCCAAGAAAGGCGTGCGGGTCAACAGCATCAGCCCGGGATACATCGGCACGGAACTGGTCCTCGGCTCAGAACTGCTCAAGCCCCTGATCGCCCAGTGGAATGCCATGGCTCCCATGGGACGGCTGGGCTCTCCGCTCGAACTCCAGTCCGTCTGTGTCTGGCTGGCCGGCGACACGGCTTCCTTCACGACCGGCACCGACGTCGTCGTCGACGGCGCCTTCACGAGCTTCTAGTACTACGGCCATGGTTTTCGAAAGAGAGATACGCGGGATCCGGATCATGCTCCGGATCGACGGATACAGGGATCCTTCGACGTTCGGATATGGAGACGTATGGTGCGACTGCGCTTTTTCCTTCCGTTTCGGGGACATCCTCAGGTATGAGGCGGATCATGAGGAACTGTTCATGCCTCAGGAGGTGGATGAACTCGAAAATGCCCTGACAGAACTGCTGGACGGGGCTTTCACGGAACCTCTTGAAATCTCTCTGACAGAGCCGGATTTCATCTTCACGCTGTATCCGAAAGAAGATCTTCGTCAGGATCCTTCCTATATCCATATCGCTCCGGGCTGCGAATTCCGGGATATCCGTGCCGAATGGCGGATCTGTTTCTGGAATGACGGGCTCACGGACAACTACCTGACGGTCACACTTGAAAGAGAAGATATCGCCGCTCTCCGGGATTCTCTTTCCGGCTGCAGAAAACAGGACTGAACGGACAAAAGAAAATCCTGTTCGGTATGGAACGCAACAGATACTGATCATGCTCACAAGGAGGGCTCATAATGAAATACAGATTATTCCCCGGCTCCAGCATCCAGGTCTCTGAGATCAGTCTCGGCACGATGATGTTCGGCGAGCAGACTCCGGAAGACGCCAGCCGCGAGATCATGGATTATGCGTTCTCGGAAGGCGTCAACTTCTTCGACACCGCCAACATGTACAACGGGGGCCGAAGCGAAGAGATCGTCGGAAGATGGATCAAAGACAACGGCAAAAGGCACGAGCTCATCCTGGCCACCAAAGTGTTCAGTCCCACGGGTGAAGAAAGGAACAGTCACGGTCTGAGCAGACGGCATATCGTCATGCAGGTGGAAGAGAGCCTGAGACGCCTGCAGACGGATTATATCGACGTATACTACCTGCATGCGCCGGATTACGACACCGACATCGAAGAAACGATGTACGCGATGGACATGCTCGTCCGCAGCGGCAAGGTCATGTATCCAGCCGTCAGCAATTTCGCTTCCTGGCAGGTCGGCGACGCCATGCATACGGCGGAAGTCAGAGGCTACGCGAAACCCGTCCTTTCGGAAAACGTCTACAACCTGCTGTGCCGCGGCATCGAAGCCGAATTCGTCCCGTTCCTGAAGAAGCATCCGATCGGCGTCACGGTCTACAACCCGATCGCAGGCGGTCTTCTGACCGGCAAGCACAAAAACGGGGCGCCCACCGCCAACACCCGTTTCGCCAACAATGCGGCCTATGCGAACCGGTACTGGACCGATCTGAATTTCGACGCCGTCGCAAAGCTGACGGAGATCGCGGAATCCGAAGGCATGTCCCTCATCGAGTTCTCCATGAAATGGGTCGCCCAGCACGATTTCGTCACCAGCATCATCAGCGGCGTGAGCCGTCTCGAGCAGATCAAACAGAATATCTGCCTGCTGGACGGCGCGAAGATCTCCCCCGAAGCGCTCGAAAAATGCGACGAGCTCTACGGCGAGATCACCGGGAACAGGTTCGCCTACAACCGGTAAGACCGCAGGATCACAAAAAGAGATATCCTTCACAGCGAAGGATATCTTTTTTCATTAGACCGCATGCTTCCCGGACGCCTCTTTCGTTCTTCAGTCCCGGAGCCGTTTGCTCATGTACCTCTCCCCGTCTTCCTCATATCCGTTTTTGGGATAGAAGGCGTAGGATTCGGACCACTGTTCTTTCGGACCGCCCAGATGGACCCTCGATACGGAGATCCCCCGTTCCCGCATGGCGTTCTCGGCCGTTTCGAGAAGGGCTGTGCCGATTCCCTGCCGTTTTCTGGACGCCCTGACGTAGAAACGGTGCAGGAACGCTTCCTCCGTTTCTCCGATCCGTGAATAACCCAGGCATCCCAGCACTTCACCGTCCTCGTCGAGGGCGAGCCAGAACATGTCTCCCTTGTCCAGGTAGTTCGTCTTTACGTCGTACAGGTCCGCCCTGACTTCGGGAGGCAGGCCGAGCGCCGTCCTGGCTTCGGAGACCATGGCGATCATCTTCTCTTTATACCGGTCGTCGTAGGGCAGGATCTTCATCTCACGCTTCCTTTCCTTTTCCGGAGAGGATCCAGCGCACGGGTCCGCGGATCCCAGACGCGGGGATCGCCATGAAGGAGGAGAATCCGTCGCGCAC
>JAEEGL012183552.1_pt1 | contig 16254 bp, 10 predicted proteins | sample 9134231 | NCBI WGS metagenome assembly JAEEGL01 (sample SAMN16246548, study PRJNA631951) | gut metagenome | biome: gut microbiome; feature: rumen; material: fiber-attached | host: Bos | place: Iran: Karaj | collected 2018-10
GCGCACTTTCGCAACGGCCCCTTTGAGCAGCAGCCGGGGAGCTGCCTTCTTGAGGTCGCGCACCTTGCCGTTTTCAAGCGCCGCCGCGATCTTGCGATAGAAGAGTCCCATCCCGCTTGCATCCCATTTCGCCGCATCGCCGGTGGCGATCGCTTCTTCGGCGAGCTTCACGGAGATGCTTATCACATCGCAGTCCGCAGGATTTGCGCCACATTCACGCATGCCGGCGCGCACGTACTTTTCCTGCTCGCCGCGCTTCGTGGCGTCCTTGGGGACAAGGGGCGTGACGATCTGTCCGTCCACGACATCCTCCTCGCCCGGCTCGTCGGAGCGGAGAATTGCGCTCAGGACCTTCTTGCCCGAGGTGTAGATCGCCTTGAACGCCTCGCTCACTTCGCGTTGCCAGACGGCGTCGGAGTTGTCGAGGAAGATGACGAGGTCTGCATAGTTGACGTACTGCCGCGCGATGTCCGCCAGCGGGCGGATGTCGATTCCCTTCTTTTCCACCGCGCCGTATCCCGGGGTGTCAACCCACACGAGGCCTGGAATGGAGAAGTATTGCGCGGAACATGTCGATTCGATGCTGTTGACGTCGAACCATTCCTTGGTCCTGGCGTCCTTGCGTCCGGATTCCTCCACGATGATCTTCGGCTTCGGGATGGCGCCTGAGCGATACGGATTGTCGAACGGAGCCATGCGAAACGCCTTGCCGAGCATGAAGTTGCCGAGTGTGGACTTTCCGGCCTTTACCGGTCCGAACACGACCACGAGCGGCTGCTTCTGGAAGCGGCTCTGGAATTCCCGACCCGTAATGGTTTCCTGCGCGGTCTTCGCGCACGCGGCCAATTGCGCCGTCCAGCCGTCGACTTCGCTGTTGACCAGTGCCGCCGCAGGTTCGTCGCCCGGCAGGCGAAGTCCCTTTGCCAGCGAGGGAAGCATGCCAAGTTCCTTGGCGACACCGCCCAGGCTGGCGTTGAAGGAGTGCGTGAATGCGTCGAGGTCGCGTTGGGCCGCGACCATCGCGCCATGGAATCTGCCGATGTCGCTCGTGATGTTTTTCGTGTTCATGCGATTGTTCTTCCTTTCAAAGTTGCATAGGCATTGTGCCGTGGATTTCCCGGTCATGCAGAACGGAGCCTGAGTATTTCGGCCTGGATCGGCGCAATTTCCGCCTCGGCTTCCGACTTGGCCTTCCTGACGGCCGCATTGTCACGTTCATACGACGCCTGCGCCTCGAGTATGCGGCGCTTGATCTTCTTGCGCATGGCGTCGAAACGGTTCAGGCCGCGACGACCGGACTCCTTGCCGAAAGTGCAGATCGCTCTGGCCAGATCGTCGATTCCCGACGAGGCGAAAAGCACCTTGGCCTTCTCCGTTTCGCCACATGCCGCCATCGCGAGCCCGCGAAAATGGCGTTTGGGCGACACGCAGAAGAACTTGAGCCGCACGCCCAGTTCCGTCTGGATCTGCGCTTCGCATTCTTTTTGGTTCACGGTGGCCGATTTGCCGGAACAGCAATCCAACCGCGTGCCGACAATGACTGTCCGTTTCTTGAAGTCGCTTTCGCCCATGTACCGGCGCACAGCCTCCAGCACGTCCATTTCGTCGCGCTTGAGTCCGCCTGAGGCGAGGTTGTGCACGAAGACCACGAGATCGGCGCGGCGGTATGCCTTTGCGGCCTCACGGTCGTCGGCGGCCGAACACGAGCCGCATCCTGGCGTATCGACGAGAACCATCCCGGTGCCCCATGCGATGTCGCGGCAGACGGTAGTCTCGCGGACGTCCGCCGTGCGAAACGCTTCTTCCTTCCCGAGGATGGCGTTGAACAGCGTGGACTTGCCCGTATTTGTGGTTCCAGCGTTCACGATCGTGAACCGCTTCTCGCCAACACACTGGAGATAGGCCTCCAAGGTGTCCGCGTCGCTGGAGAATTCAGGTCCAAGGGCGCGAATCCTCTTGACGATCCCGGCTGCCTGCGTGTCAATCTTTTTCATGTTATTCGCCTCCAAGAAGCAACGCTATCAAAATTGCGATGATCATTCGTGCCTCCCTATTTCAGAAGTTCATCGAGATCGCGTTCCACGGCGACAAGCTCGTCAAGGCTTACCTTGCTGCGCGCGGCGGTCGCCTTTGCGGACGATATTCGGCGCGAATGGCGGCACCTGGCGCGGGAGAGATCGCCTTCCGCCTCCTTGAGCTTCGCCATGCGGCGGCGTTCCTTCGCTTCGCGTTCGCGGCGTTTCCGTTCCCGTCCAGCGGCCATGCGCGCAACGAAGTCGTCCTTTTCCTCGAGCGAATAATCATCGTCGTCGTCGCTACAGGCGGCAGCAATCAGAATTCCGCCGAGGGCACAACCTATTATTGGAATCAGAGGTATCATTTTGTTTTCCTTTCTTCGTTTAAGTCTCCGTTATCGCCTACGCCGCCGCGCGCCCTCTGCGCTCGAGGTCGAACTCCTGGGCGAGCTGCCACCCCGCAGCCTCGGTGAGCGCTACCGAGAGCGCAGCCGCAATTGCCGACCCGATCCACGGGATGAACTTCGACAGCTCCTTCGTGGCATACCGCACCGGCTGGGCGAGGATCACCTTCTTCAGCGCCGCATACGCCGCGCCGCGTGCCGCCGCGCTGGTGAGCTCCTTGCCGAACACGGCGGCGAGCGAGACGGCCATGGTGGACATCGTCACCATGTCCGCCGCGACGCCGAGCCCAGGAACTGGCACGATGTTGCCAGCCCCGGCGGCGGCCGAGGCCGCGTGGATGATCATGTAGCACTTGTTCTTCTCTTCGTTTGTCATTGCTTTTTTCCTTTTTTTGGTTTTGTTCGTTCTATGCCCGACACATGCCGGGAATTACGAGTTACTATGAAATCCCAAAGTCTTTACACCTTGGAGAATTATGATGGCTTTGATATCTGATTTCATACGATTTCCTTCTTCGATATCAGATTTGATATCCCAACCTGCCATATCCAATTGATCAGGCGGCGCATCCGCGAATGCTTGCCTTGCCGCGCCTAGCCTTCTTCAACTTGCGATACTCGCAAATCGCCTCGTGCTGCATGGCGAAGGTTGCCAGGCTCAGCGCTTTGCGGCGCTTGGCCGAAAAATGGTCTACGGAATGGTGGCCGCTACGGATTGCCTCCGCGCGACGGCGCCTGTCGCGCACCAAGCACGCCCTGCGGGTCTTTTCGGATGTGCGAGCAAGGCGTTCATAGTGCATTGCCTTCTTGCCATCGGCACGTACCGCATTGCCTTCGCGATACATCTCGGCAAGGGCGCGATACGCCAGAGGATCGCGCTTCGCCAATTTCGCATAGATGCGAACCGCTCCCTTCGCATCGCCACGGCGGACACATTCGTCGGCCACCGCAAGAAGTCCGCCGCGTCCAACGGGGATATTGGCCTCCATGGACGGCATGTCGGCCGGCGCTGCGACGGCATCCGCATCCTGTGCGACAACCGGCGCGGCGATGTCGATTGCGGACTCCGTTGCCGCCTGTGCCGACACGGAATGTTCGCCAGGGGCAGTGGCCGCCTTCTGCATCCGGCCATCCTCGACGACGATAGCGCGTGCGATGCCGTTCACAAGAATCATGGTCTTGCCACCGATCTTCGCAACCGAAAACGAGCGGATGCGATTGGTGCCTACGATGTCCGGGTACATGTGCGCATAGTCGCTGAAATGGTCGCACGATACGCAGACTGAATCTGGCAACACATCGGCCATCTGCAGGATGGCGCAATCCGCCTCGGCCTTGCCGGTACCACCGCCTTCGACAAGCACGACATCGCTGCGGCGCATGAACATGTCAAGCGCGGCGGCATCAGCCGCCGTACGCTGGTTGCAACGTGCCCATGTAAGGCAGCGCCGCTCAATGAAGAACATTGGCTTATACCCTTGATCGGACAACGCTCCGGCAACCGTTTCAAGCGTCTGCACGGCGTTTTCGATCTCGATGGCCCCCAACAGGTTCGATGCGTCCCAAAGCAGCGTCGCGCCCGATGCGATTGGCTTGAATTCCGGCTTGCGCGGGAATTTTACGCCTTGCGGCGGCAAGGCGTCCTTGCGCACCGTCTTGCCCGCCTTCCTTGGTGCACGCATCAGGTGCTTGCAGGCGGCAAGGACAAGCGACAGCGTGCAGGTGCGCGCATCGAAGTGGCGTACGACCACATCAAACTCATCGCCCGGGTGAATCGCTGCAAGCGCCTTTTCGCGCTCAACACCCTTGCCCCAGCAGCAAGGCGAGATGACACCCGATCCTTTTCCGCCAGGCATCTTGATCAAAACGCCCTCTTTGCGGACTGTCTTGACTGTAGCCCGAAGCGTCCGTCCGGGCACGAATTCGCCATGCTTGCAGTCAATTACGTTCTTGTTCATGACTTTATCTCCTTTGTCGTTTGAGCCGATCTCAAGGACGCATCCATCGAGATGCGGTTTCGCGCCAGTGCGCGCAAGGGTACACACCTTCACCATGGCCGCGTAGCAGTGCTTGACTATGTCTGCGATCATGGTGGAACTATTGATCTTCTTCATTTTCTTTTTCCTTTGTTTTTTGTTGCTCTGTTTACGCTCGGCACACGCCGAAAGTACAATCCTTCATGAAATCCCAAAATCAGACTAGAAGCTCGTTCCGCAAGGATCTGATATTTGTTTAGATACAATCCACATATCTGATATGATTTTCAATACATGACAGATATGGATTTAGTGGTCAACTCGTGTGGATTTAGTGGCCAACCCGCCTTTCCTCGTCCACGATGAAAATACCCGGGGCAATCGCGCCACCGACACGAGGACGCATTCTAATCGCCCTTTTGATGTGCGCCAGACACTTTGGATCGGCCAGGACGAGAAACACCGGTAACAAATACCGAATCGTATACCCAAGAAGCACCAAGGCCACAACAAGACAGCCCCACCACATAGGCGACATAATTGAGATCATTGTTGTCCTCCTTCATTCTTCTCTTCGTTTGTCATTTTCTGTTTCCTTGTTGGGTTGTTCATTGATTTGCCTGCCCTCGACCAATCCGAGAACTACAACCTCATATGAAATCCCACAACTGGCGTATGAACAGTCTATTTGGGACATTTTATACTAATTAAAATATTTTACGTATTCCTATTGACATTTCATATCTGATAATATATCATATTGAACACTTGCACAAACAAGGAGCAAACCATGGATGCACAAAACAGAAGAATTGTAGCCTTTTCTTTTTTCGATCAAACACCAGATCTCTTTGATGTCAAAGACAAACTCAAGGTGAAGCACTCTCGCAATTTGTTCACCACCGAGAACAGTAAGGAAGCCGACAAAATATGGCGTCCCTCTACTGCGTTTGCTCTAGCGATGCAAGACGATTCGCACGGTGGAACGATTGACGAATATCATCTTTTCTATCAACCCAGCCACAAAAACTACGGGGAAATGCAAGAGGCGGGCGCTAGATGGATCAAGGATGCCATTGAACGACTTTCCAATGGCACACATGTAAGCCTTGAAGAAATCGACATTGGAGACGGACATGACTTTGAAAAGGTCTATACACAGTTGAGGGACTTTTTCAAAAAGCATCAAGATCTGTTCAAGGACAGGCAAAACACCCGTTATTTCGTGAATGTTACTTCGGGTACCCTCGTCGTACAAATGTGTCTCTTCCTTCTCACACATGAACGCCTAATTCCAGCAGAAGTGGTACAGGTCTATCGTGATGTACGTGATAAAGAAGAATATCGTGGGAAATGCAACATCACGGATATCGTATTGACCTCTGACACGTACAAGAACAGCCGCATCCATGAAGAACAAAAACAAGAAGCTCTCGATGACGAAGCGTTCCTAAAAAAACATATCAAGACAAACAGCCCAATATATAACAAGATGATCACGGAAGTCGCACGGGCAGCCGTACGCACCAATGATCCAATCCTCATCCTTGGACCAACCGGTGCGGGCAAATCGCGTCTTGCCGAGCTCATTTATGCCTTAAAGAAAAAAAGCAACAAGCTCATAAATCCTAACGGGAAATTTGTCTCCATCAACTGCGCCGGCTTGACGCAAAGCATAGTCGAATCGGAACTTTTTGGTCATAAAAAAGGAGCCTTCACCGGTGCGATTCGCGACCATGAAGGCTGTCTCAAGCAGGCTGACGGAGGCATTCTGTTCTTGGACGAAATCGGATGCCTTCCCATACCCACGCAGAGCAAGCTGCTCAAGGCACTTGATTCGGGGGAGTTCACGCCGCTTGGCAGCGAAAAAAATGAACATGCGCATTTTCAGTTGATCTGCGGAACCAACGAGTATCTACAGGCGTTGGCACACACGAAGGAAAAGCTGTTCCGCCTTGACCTTCTTGAACGTATCAGAACATGGACGTACGTCCTTCCTGGCCTTGCCGATCGGCGCGAGGATATTGACCCCAACATAGACGAACTCCTCAAAGAACACTATTCAAAGACAAAAAACAAGCGTGACTTCGCCGATGACGCCGCAAGACAATGTTTCCTTGAATACACGCGCACGATTCCGTTTGAAGGTAATTTCCGCGAACTCAAGCGGATGGTGACGCGCATGGCAACCCTTTCCGACGACCTCATCACGATTGACCTCGTCAAAGAGGAAATCGAGCGGCACAAAAAGGAGACGTCCTATTCCGCGCCAACAGCAGAAGCAACATCGCCAGACGAGTCCCGGTCTTCAATCGTAAAGGAAGTGTTCACATGTCTTTTGGGTAAAGATTACGAGTCAAAACTCGACCTCATTGATCTCGCTCAGCTTCAATGCGTCATCGAGGTCTGCTGCCGGAATGACATACGGAACCAAGCCGATGCCGGAAGAGTGCTCTATGCGCACACCGAAAAGCACAACACCTCCAAGCGCTTCAACGCTTCAGGCTACATGAAAACCTTTTTCAATCGCGAAGCGTTCAAGCCGTTCGGGCTTACCTTCCACCGTATCAGGAAAGCCATGACGGTCATCAAGGCCAAACGGCCGGAAGACTAAGACAACTTAAACAGCCTAGACAAAGGGATGCTTCCGGCGTCCCAAGCTAACCGGGCGTTACGCACATACTTTGAAAAGGTGCCCGGTGCAACGTCCAATTGAGATTGATCAATGAAATCCTTTTGCGACATCACTTCATGGGCCGCAAGAAAAGCCTCGATGGATGCCAACGACGAACCTTGAAGCCATTTGACGATTGCTTTGTACGTTTCCGCCCGCTTAGAAAGTGCCTCCAAGGTCTTATTCCCAAGCGGTGTAACACCCCGATACGCCTCGCCTCCAGTCTCTGGCAGATCAAAGCCAACAGTGCCGTCCGATAGCCGTTCAACGCGAATCACGTATGCGTCCTCCGATTCGTAAGGGCCGACTCCGCTGTCTTGGCATGATTCGCATTGATTTTCTTCATGGTTCTCGTCCTCGTCCGAGAAGTCCCCTTCGACATCAAACTCTTCCTCATCCGATAAGCAGGGTAACATCTCATCGCTTGGCAAAGCACCCTGAACTATGTCGCCACGTTGCTCAAGCCTTGACAAGAACTCTTGCACCGCGCGAGGCGATGCTGTACAGGCTATATCTGTCGCCGCCGACAAAACCGCTGTCAACTCTGGTCTTTGAATTGGGCCAATCGATATTCCTTGTTCTGTCATCTCACACCTCCTTCCTTGTCGCGAAATGTTCACGCGTTCCCCAAAGATCAAACAGTATCTTTGCGAACGGGGAGCTCAAATCCAACTCGCCACCAGATGCCGCGAGCTTCAGCAACTGGATTTTCTGCCGCTGGAAGAGCAACGCCGTGGCGGCATCGTCTGTCTGCACAAGTGTCCGCTTTCCCTTTTTCGCACGTTCCAGCGCTTCCCAAAGCAGTTCGAAATACTCCCGCTTAACTTTCTCGTACTCGGAATCTTTACAGACCTCTCCATAGAACGCATCAAAGTTGTCCGGCCGCGCAACAGTTTCCTCTTTGTTTGCGATCTCCCCCTTGAGGAAAAGAGCCTTAGAGCGCATTATATCAACGCCCTGAGACCCGGTATGGAATCCCTGCATCGCCACCTGCAGTCCGCGCTCGCCGATCGACTGGGCGGCTATAAGGCCTTTTTCTCCGAATTCCGGCCATAAGGCAAAGACAAGCCGCCTCGTCAAATCGCCGGCCTTTCCGGCCCCCAGCTTCTTTGCGCACATTGTACTTCTGGCATTCCATGACGACCAGAACATCTCGTCCCAAGACATCCCTTTGACAAGAGAACATTCGTATGCCCGTTTTTTCTCGTCATCAGAGGCAGAATACCCCAATTCGCCAGATTCAAGCATCCCACGTGCCACGACGATCTGACCGATCTGCTTTTTGCCGTTCGCCCCCGTTGCGACCATCCGCAAAACGGCAGAAACACCCGAAGCGCCGTCCTCTTCGGCGCCCAATCGATACTTCCGGGCTATCACACGTTCAATCTCATCTGCGAAACGAGCGTCGCTCAAGTGATTTTTGCAGAACCAAACCTCGTTGCCCAATTCTGCCAAGTCGTAGAATCCGAACGACATGCCGTTGCGCGTACAGGCCTTGAAGGCCAATCTGGACAAGGCGGATATCAGCTCCACGGCCTTCTCGCGGTGTGCGCTTGTCACATGGCCGATCAACGCCCCGCCGAATTTCCCCGGCTCGAACCTGGACGAAAACAATTCACGGCAGCAAGGATCAAGTCGCAATGATTCGATTTCCTTCTCGTAGGCTTCAGGACTTTCGTGTACAAGTTCCAACCCCGAGATGAAATCCTTGTCGTACTGCGCGGCGGATTTGCCCGTTCCTGCCAACACGAGATTGTTGTCCGGGAGAAGCTTCTGCGCCTCTTGCTGTGCCCCGTTAGACAGGGGGAAATGTCCCACCATCTCGTCACCGTCGAAGTCGGCGGCAAACCCTTTGCAGCAAAGCGGCGAGAGCTGCAGCACTTCGCCGTCTTCCGGCTTGAGCGGCACGGGATGGAACGCCTGGAAGCTGTCGCGGTGCAACGTGGGCTGCCGGTTCAGCAACACGAGCGTGTCGCCATGTTCCTTCAAATAGGCACAGAGTGCCTTATGCATTTCATCTCGACTGAAGCGAGCCGGAGACCTCCTCCAGGTCCACCCTTCCAGTTGCTCGCGCTCCAGCCCAGGACTCCCTGCGTTACCCTCCCCGGAGACGGACTTGTCCTCTGTGGACGAAGAGTCTTGCAGCATGGAACAGCGCCACCATTGCTCCACCCTATCGCCCATGATTTCCCAAAGGACGCCAGTAGGGACACCGGCCTGATTCCATTCCAGTTCCGGGTTGGGCGTGATCACGAGACGGAACGACCGATCGACGCGCCGCCCGAGTCCTTCATGCCGCAGGATCCCTTCCTTCTTGTCGAGACGATCCACCAACACCTTGAACAGTTCGGCAACGGCTTCTTGCACATACGCTTGTTTCCCGCCTTTACAGGCTATGAGAAGTTTCTCGTAGCATCTGTTAATATCGGCAGACACGTTAGAAGACCTGCCGCTCTCCTCCGTCTCGGCGGACTTGTTCTCGAACGGAAGCCGGTACCGTATCGGCAAGACGGGTATGACCGTCAACTTCGGTAACGTATCTCCTTCTTTCGGCTTGTATCCAAATGCATCACAGGGATAATCCACAGACATCGGCAACTCGATATATCCCCATTCGCCGTTTCCCGCCCCCCCATCGGCCCAAAGTCCAAACATCTTCTTATCGTCATCGTAGATGCTCCCCGGCTCGGTCTCGATTTCCTGCCCGTACGGAGGCTGCGGCTTCAATGCGACAGACGGATGGGACGGACATCTTATCGAAAAATCACCAAGCGACCGACCGGAATCCGGTTCCTGCAGCAGTTCCAGCATCATCTGGACCGAGAGGTTCTTCCTTGAATGAGCCGTAAACCGTTTCTTCTCTTCGTCGCGTATCGCGAAAGATCCGCGGCAGACCAGCCTGTCCAGCGCTTCTGGCCAATTCGCCGGTCGATCATCCTCGCTCGGGACAATCTCAGCCTCCAACCATTCCTTTTCCGGGTCGAATCTATTGAACGTCACCGCCAACGATCCCGCTTTTGCCGTCGGATCGCCCAAAACATATACGGGCCATTTATAGATGCCGTCGCGATTCTCGACCGGTTCGAGAGGATCAGGACAATCCCAACCGTAATGGCGCAGAACCTCGCGCACGCGCAGGCTGCTGCCGTCCAATCTGAACAGGCCATCAAGATGCCATCCGCAATTCTCCTTCGCGCAAGCACATGGCGCCGTCTTGACTTTCTTGAACCCCTTAGGCGAAACGACCTTACGCCAAACGCCGATGCGCCGCTTCACATCATCTGCATCATCCATGATGGAGAACCGGATCTTGCCTTCGCCTGCGGGGGACAAATCAATCCCAAGCGCGAAAAGCCAATCTTTAAGCAGATTCGGCGCTCCTGAGAACATCTTTCCCACAGGAGGATTGCCGTCGCCGCCATGCCAGTCGGCAGCCCATTTGACATCTGCCTTCGCACCCAGCATTTCCTCAAGAATGTGCGGTACATCGTGTGCCGCAAGCGCCCATACTTCCATCTCGCCCAGGCGCTGACCGCCTTCGTTCTTGCGCCCCTGCGTCGCCTGGCGCGTCGCGGAGGAATAACGCGCCGACACGCCGCCGCGTCGCGCCTGGGCCTTGAAACCGGGGACATGGTGAAGCCGTACGATATGTTCGAAGCCCACCAGCACGGGCTGATCTGTGGAGGAACCGTCCGGCAAGACCAGTCGAATGCATCCCTGCCGGTCCAGGCCGGTATTCTGAAGCTTGGAACGGATCTTTTCGTGATCGAGCTGGTCGTTGTCCACGCATCCCAGCTCCATCTTGAGTCCTTCTCCCTTAAGAAGGCAATCGGGGCGCACGCCCGCATGGAGAAGCCAGCCGAGATGCGTTTCAAGAAGCTGCCCTGGATTCATGCGCGACAATACGCCATGCGGATTCAGAAGCACGTCGATGGCTCTTCCGCGCAAGTGTTTCGGCAACTGCGGATCATCTGGCAGATGCGGCATCTCTTCCGCACAGAGTATCCTCCCCACGACACCCTTATTGCCATGCCGCCCCATCAACTTGTCGCCTAGTCCCAACGGGACGATCTTCTCGATTTCGTAATGCAACCGAGCCGAAATGTCAGGCGAACTGCTGATTGAATAGGAAGGCGGTACCACAAGCTTCGCGCCTTGGACATCGCCATCGCGATAGCGAATGGACATGTCGCGGCCATTCACGTCCTTGAAGGCTGCGATAACCGCCCCGTCCTGAAGCTGCTGGGCTTCTTCCACCTTCTTGACAAGCCTCCATCTGGGAGGGATATCACGCGAAAAAGACTTATGCTCACAGATCGCCATCTCGTCAACCACATTCCGGCATACCACCATGGCATCGTCCACGTTCCAGCCCTGCCACGGCATGTAGGCCACCAACAGGTCGCGCCCAAAGGCAAGCGTCCCCTTCCTGTCCCTGCAGTCCGGACACAGGCCGATGGCCATCAACCGCTGCATCTTCTCCAGCAGTTCCGCTTCTGCTCCGGTTTTCACGCGCGGAGCCTCGCGCTTCTCCACAGGCGTCGCCTGGCGCAGGTTCTTGGCGCCCAGCATGTTGCGCGCACCGTCGTTGTACTGCGCGAAAGGTATCAACGCCGTCCCCCATCCGAGACAGGACATGGCCACGCCCTTCTCGCGCTCGGCACCCTCGGCCGCCACGATGTGTCCGTCAGCCGCCACGCGTGCGCCGCGCGCCAGCTGCAGCGACAGACCGATCAGTTCGGATTCAGGCGTCTCGATCGGACATATCCTTCCACGGAAGGACGGATGGTTCTGCCTGAAATCTGAGGGAATGAGCAGCGCGCTGTCACGCTTGTACTTATATCGCCTCACGCCCGTGATCCGTGCAAACAGTTCCAGCGCGTTATTCGGCTGCACGAATGGAAGCGTGCCACACTTCGCAAGGAAAGACACCGGAACCAGGCGTTCAGACAACGTGTCAGCCAGTTCGTCGTTGAAAACGAGCGCCCCATTTTCGTCCATCTCGTTCCAAAGCAATTGACATAGACGAAACTCAAGCCAGCGCGGGAAAGTAAACAGCACGCGATGCGCAAGGTCGTCCTGGTCAAAGTGCGCCAAGTCCTTCACATGCTCAAGGATTTCCGGTTGCTCGAGAAATCCGATTACATCCGTGTCTTCGGTGAAGATGGGCTTCAGCCATTCGGGAACGACATCTTTTTCCCATAGCGGTCCCAGCGGCATGCTTTTGCGTGCCTCGGCGATCTTATCGCAAAACTTCTGTCCGGCCTTCGCGTCGAAGTCCCATGTCAACGTCCCGTCCTTCTCGACGGCAGACAGCTCCGCAAAAGACCCGTCTGGGAAAGCCAGACGGAACAAAACAACATGTTTCTTCTCCCGCTTTGTGGTTCCGGCAGGATGGACAAGGCGAACGCCCGGCTCCTCTCCCAGCCATGAACTCCACGTCAGGGCCTGGGCATGTCCGCGTGACGAAGACCGGATGAATACCCCGTCAAACGGCAACGGAACCTTTTTGACGACCAGAACAGAATTCGAAGCCATCTTGCGCAGATCGATTCTCCCGTACAGAGATCTGTTGTTGCGCCATGCGTGCTTCGCCGGATTCTCCTGCGGCAGGCACATCCGCACCTCAACATCGCATCCCAGCACCGCAGACACACGACTTGACGCATGCCGGTCCCATTCGCTACACGTCTTGCTCAGCAAGAGCCAATCGTTGGTCTCATGCTCTTTATCTTGTTCCTTCACGGTCGTTTCTCCATCCTTAAGGGCGTGTACGCGGTAATTATACCAAAAGTAGTTCATAGGGTGGTACAAGAAAATCCTTCCTCCTTCTCCGCGCTTGTGATATACTACCTTGCGTTACAGGAAAATGTCAACATCATAAAGCGATGAAAAAGAAGACCGGTACAACCCAAAGAATCTCAGGTCTCCAACTTGTTCGTAATGTCTTTGACACCTACCATGACGATCCTGTGGGTAAACTGCTCGGCTTTACGCACGGCGAGACTGAATATCTTGAGCTAAAGGCCACATGTGTCTTTGACAAGAACGACACTGTTCATAACAATCCCGGCGAGAACCAAAACGACCTGAGCTGGAACATCGTACGTGAACTTCTTGCACTCTACAACACAAAGGGCGGTGTGCTGATCATTGGGATAGACGACAAACCGCCATTCAATCGAGTCCCCTTGCCAGATTTCCCGGGTGCAAATCGCAACGACTATCTTAGAAGAATGGTCGAGGACAAGATCTTTCCCAGCTCTCGCGATCTTGACACCGAATGGAGCGTAAAGAACGGAACGGAACGATATTCCTGCGCGACCGAAGAGCTCACTCAACTTCGGCGCAATTACCTGCACATGGAATATCTGCAGTATCAAGATGGAATGGTCGTTGCGCTTTTTGTCGATCCCGCGCCATGCCAACCGAACAGCTGCATCAGCGTTTCGTTCACCAAGAATCAAGGAGACGCCTACAACCAGATGCCGGTACGGCACAGCGGAAACACTGGCGGCGTAGATGTCCTGACGCAAGACGATGACAAGCAAAAGCATGAAGCTACCAGGCATAGGGTCGATTCCGAGTTCGCCCGCCAATGGAACCAATGGCGACCGCAGGACGAGCAATCCGGCCTGAGGACAAGATCCAAGAGACGGAAGAATGAATCTGAAGCCGTAGCCGAAGAGGGATGCGATCCTTCCAATGATCCTCTCATTCGCGCCATTGAAGGACGCGTGCTGGAAACAGTATTTGAAAAAGGCGAATCTATCGCCGGATATAAAGTCATCGCGAAGATAGGCCAGGGCGGCATGGGGATCGTATATGAGGTGGAACACCCTTCGCTAATGACACACCGTGCTCTTAAGGTGTTCGCGACAGGAGACGACGATGTCGACAACGACCTCCTAAAACGCAAATTTCTTGCCGAGGCCCGTCTGCTGGCCAGGTTCAACCATCCTGGGCTCGTTCGTGTCCATACCCTGGCAGTCGCACCGAATACCGCAACTCTCTACTATGAGATGGATCTCGTCCGGTCGGCTAACAACCGTCCGCAAACGCTTCAGGACGTATTCAACGACATCCAAGACAATCCTCCAAGCAACAGACAGCTAAAGAACTGGTTCGCGCAGCTTTGTACGGTGCTGCACTATCTGCATGTGGAACAAAAGATCGTGCATCGCGACATCAAGCTCGGGAACATCCTGCTGAACGAGCGTGGATTCGCCATACTCTCAGACTTTGGAATCGCACGCATAAGAGACAATACACTTAATCAGCAGATCGGCGAGGGGAAAACCATAAATCCAACAATGAACGGAAACGGGGACGCGCCAATCGGCACGCCAGAGTACCTAGCGCCGGAACTGAACGACTGCAAGGCTACCGCAAAATCGGACATCTTTGCGCTTGGCGTAGTCTTCTTCAAGCTCCTTACAGGCAATAACTACCATCAGGAAAGCGGAGATGAACTCAAGGCGTGCCTCAAGGGGAAACCTCGCTTCTGGCGAAAAACGCTCCCAAAATTCCTAGCGCGCAACCCCAAGAACCGCATAAGAAATCTTGCCGACTATACGGCCCAGATAAAGTATCCGCATGTCGGGATGTTGCGCTGGATGGTCCGCATATTGGTGCTCTACGCCATTTTGCACCTTTTCGTTGCAGGCATTCACGTCTGGCATTCACGCGACAAGGCAGCGTCAATCAATGAAATTTGGCCGGTACAGGAATCTGTAGCCACGCTTACCGCCTCAGAACCGACAACGCTCCCTGAAGATGCAGATTCTCAGGAAGATGCCGTCAAGTCCGATACCACAGCCATAGGTACGCCATTGGACGATCCTTCTTTACCAAACCGCTCCCAAAAGACGGCCGCACCGCAGGCTATCACCATCCCAACGCCAGAAGACGACAACATCAACACATGCGCCTACTCTCAGGACGAGATTAGAGTCGCGGAAAGTGATATTCGCAGAATCAACTGGCAGCACATGACACCAGCAAGAACGGTATCCACCGAAGACCCGGGCGACGAATGGCTGACATCGGAAATAGATGCGATTCATACCGACATGTTTGCAATCTGGAGCGCCACAATAGAGTTGACCGGACTCGGAATGCGAATAGATGAAGTCGTAAAATCGCGCAGAGATCTCGTTTTCGGATGTATCAACATCAGACGAAAAGCGTGTAACAAGATCAATAGGCTTATTGCGTCAGAAGACTACAAGAAAGCCCTGAAACTCTACAAGGCCGTCAATAACGAGTTTAGCAATAACGGATTCGAGGACATCCCTAGACCTTCCTTCACGCCAGACAACAACAGATGAAAACCGTCCTCATAAATCGTGCAGTGCCAGGATCGGGCAAGACGACTTTTGCGAAAAACATCTTTGCTGCCGTCTCGTCTGCAGGTTTGACCATCGCCGTCCATTCGACCGACGAATACTTCATGCGTGGCGGACGCTATGTTTTCGATATATCCATGCTCGGCGAATACCATCGCCGCAACCTGGCGGCATTCAAGGAATCGCTCGCGAAGGGAATAGACCTCGTGGTGGTGGACAACACCAACCTCCACCCGTGGGAGACGGAGCCGTACACGACCGCCGCACGTGCGGCCGGCTACCGCATCATCCTCATGAACTTCCTGCCGCGCGAGTTCGAGAAGCACATGGCGGCGCAGAAGGTCACGCCCGAGAAGCCCGACGCGCACGAGGTGCCGGAGTCCTCCATGCGCGAGCACATCGCCGACTTCAACAACTACAACGAGCTGCTCGACAAGAATGCCGTTCCCGATCCCGCCCGCCACTTCAACTACCGCTGGGACGACTACCTCCAGGACGTCGTCCGCGTCCCCACCCCCGTCAAGCCCTTCGACTACGACACCCTCATCCAAATCACCCCCGAAACCTACCACGACCTCAAGGACAAGATCGGCCATGAGATAATGTCACTTATGTCCAAGCAATGTTGAGACAAAATCTCTGTACTTGGCCATAAATGGCACCGAACAAGCCGCCTGTACGGCCATTTCCACGTGCGAGGTCTCAAGGTCGCCAAGTGAGTAAGGGTTAAGATTCGCGCTCATCATAAGGCCGATTTCGTCATCAACAAATAATCCCTTGGCATGAAGATGCGGTATCTCGACGATCTTCAATCCCTTCTTCTGCAGCTCCTTCGTA
>JAEEGL012441547.1_pt1 | contig 16254 bp, 16 predicted proteins | sample 9134231 | NCBI WGS metagenome assembly JAEEGL01 (sample SAMN16246548, study PRJNA631951) | gut metagenome | biome: gut microbiome; feature: rumen; material: fiber-attached | host: Bos | place: Iran: Karaj | collected 2018-10
AATAAAAGACACTGACGAGGGGGTGTCAGTGTCTTAAGGAGGGTGTTATGAAGTAAGGAACAATTACTTTGAACAACCATATCTTACCACCCTCAATATTTACTTTAAGATTCAAAAAAGGCAAAATAGTGGCAAAGAATTGGGCTAAAAGGGAGGAAACAGGCTTGACACTCGAAGGCAGACTCTTTATCGCAAACAGGATGACCGAGATAAAAGAAGTCACTACGGAGGACACGGACGCCTCATATTCCAAGAGGTTGGAGAAGGCTCTGGTAGAGCTTTGCAGGCAGATGGATATACCTGTTCCCATGTGGATGAAGAAAAACACTAAAGAATTTGCAGCATTCGGTCAGACGATCTTTTTCCGCGAACAGTATACGGAAAATGTCCGTTTCGACAGATTCCAGATCAAAGTCGTTGAATCCTGATGAGTAAGAATATTGGAATAATTGGCGGCGGAACAGCGGGCCTTTTTGCGGCTTGCCAGTTAAAAAGGCTTTCCAAAGATACCGATATCCGGGTAACCATCCTGGAGAAAAATCCCGTTCCCGGCAAAAAGCTCACGCTCACAGGCCATGGCCGCTGCAATATTACCAACAGAAAAGATATTTCAAAGCTTAAAGAGGGCTACCACGAAGCCGAAAAGTTCCTGTATCCGGCATTAAGGGAATTCGGACCTGAAGATACGGTCAGCTTTTTCGAAAACGGGATCGGATTAAAGACCAAGGAAGAAGACAACAACAGGATATTCCCCGTATGCGACAGTGCTGTAACTGTCAGAGATACCCTTGTTTCTTATATTTCAACTGATACGAAGATCGTCTGCGGAGCAGATGTTTCCAAGATCAGTAAGACTTCAGGATTTGAGGTTGAAACCTCTAAAGGAAAGTTCGTCTTCGATTATCTGATCCTGTCATCGGGCGGAAGTTCTTTTCCAAATACAGGATCTACCGGAGATTCATACAGGTTCTTGAGCGAGTTAGGACATGAAGTTGTTCCTGTGAGGGGCGCTTTGGCACCAGTTAAAGCTGACGAAAAGTCTTTGGACTTATGCAAGGCCTTAAGCGGCGTGTCTTTAAATGCATGCGTCTCGCTTTATTCTGAAGGGAAGAAGACCGCATCTAAAACGGCAGACCTGTTGTTTGCCGAATTCGGCCTCACGGGTCCTGCGGTTATGGAGATCTCAAGAGAGATCCCTGCAGATATCGCGGGACAGAGTGTTTATCTGGAATTAGATCTCGTTCCTTCCATGAGCGACGAAGAGTTTGACAGGGAAATTTTAAAACTCATTGGAGAACACAGCGATACTAAGATCTCAAACCTCATATCAAGATATGTTCCGCAGTCTGTAGCATCTGCTGTAGCGCTGAGAGCGGGCTGTGAAGGCCTGTATGCCCAGGGCTTTACGAAAGAGCAGAGGAAGAGCATTGTCCGCGAGATGAAGCACCTTAATATCGGCCTCATGAGCGCACCTGACCTGAAGATCGCTTATGTCACTAGAGGCGGCGTATCACTAAAGCAGGTGGACAGGAAGTCCATGGAGTCAAAGGTCGTTCCCGGCCTTTACATATTAGGAGAGGCTTTGGATATCGACGGCATCAGCGGAGGATATAATCTGCAGGCCTGCATGAGCGAAGCATATCTCGCGGCGAAGGATATTATCAGGCAATAGTTTCATTTCCCCTTTGCCGAAATGGTTGTAGACGCAAATGATGACAGTTTTAGCGGATTTTGTCATCAAAACCGTCTACAAGGGGCCTTGTAGACGCAAATGCAGACGATTTGAGTCAGATTCGTCATCAAAACCGTCTACAACTATTTTCGAAAGTTTTCGGAACTTCCCCCAAAAATAAAAAAGCGCCTTCAAACCAAGGCGCTTTTCAATTATTTATTCAGTTATTTATCAGTTGTACTTATCGCCAGATACTCTGAAGATGACTTCGCCGGGATAGACCATGTCGAGCTGGGTTCTTGCGACGCTCTCGACATAAGAATCGTCCTTGCCGAATTCCTCCTGGGCTCTTATCTGCTTAAGCTTGTCTGCCAGGGCTTCTGACTGTGCGACGAGGGAAGAGTTCTCTGCCTTAAGGCGCTCTTTCTGTCTGTTGATGTTGGCATATTTGGTCAGGCAAAGGATTCCTACGACAACGCAGACGATGCAGATCATTGCCGTTAAGAAAGATATACCGCCGGTTTTGCGTCTGACTTTGCGCAAAATATGCCTCCGTAAAAAAGATTATACACAGCTATTATTACTTAACCCCGGGTTCAAAACAACAACCCGGGGTTAAACTTAAAGTACTTGTAATATTAGAAGACGTTATTCAAGAAGTTCGTACATCGAAGCTGCTTCTTCTTTCCTGACAGTCTCCTGAAGCGATAAGACCTTGAACTTGACTTCGCCGCTTCCGAAAAGAATGGTAACCACATCGCCGACCTTAAGCTTTACGGAAGGCTTTGCGGGTTTTCCGTTAACGGTGACTCTGCCGGCCTGGCAGACGTCGTTTGCAACTGTCCTGCGCTTAATTACTCTGGACAATTTAAGGAATTTATCAAGCCTCATTATTGTCTCCTGTAAGCATTACACGTCCTTTCAAAGCGGAAAGGAGCGTTAAGTCATCTGCATATTCAATATCAGAACCCATGGGAAGACCGGATGCCAGCCTGGATACCTTGATGCCGGAAGGACCCAGCATTCTTGACAGGTAAAGGGCAGTGGCATTGCCTTCTGCTGTCTGGTTTGTAGCAACGATAACCTCAGTTATCTCAGGATGATCTGCCAGACGCTTGATGAGGTCAGGGATAGTCGTATCCGAAATGCTCATGGACTTCATGGGGTTAAACACGCCGTGAAGAACATGGTAAAGTCCCTTATACTCGTGAGCTCTCTCAAAGGTTGAGACGTCTCTGGGCGATTCAACGACCAGAACAGTTGTCTTATCTCTTAATGGATCAGAGCAGATAGGGCAGGGGTCAGAGTCTGTGAAATTCTGACAGCAGGAGCATCTTTTCGTAGACTGCCTTGCTGCCATTATTGAAGACGTCAAAGCTTCGGCATCCTTATCGTCCATTGAGAGGATGTGGAATGCCAGGCGCTGGGCAGACTTGCCTCCTATGCCGGGAAGACTGCTGAGCTGAGCTATGAGATTCTGAATCGAAGGTGAATATCTTGCCATTATCAGAAGGGCATCTTCATGCCGCCGGTGATGGCGCCGATGCGTTCCTGGTTGGTCTTGTCAATCTGTGCCAAAGCCTGGTTAGCTGCAGCAATGATGAGATCCTGGAGACCTTCGATATCATCAGGATCGACGACATCCTTAGCAATCTCAACGCTCTCGAGCTGGTGCTTGCCGGTAACGACTACCTTAACGAGTTCGCCGCCTGCTGTGCCTGTAAAACGCATTTCCTGGATCTCGGCCTGAGCCATCTCGATCTGTCTCTGCATTCTCTGAGCCTGAGCCATTACCTGACTCATATTGCCGCCCATTCCCATTCCGCCGCGGAATCCTTTTGCCATGTTAAAAACCTCCGAAATATTATCTAATCAATTATATGTTCAGTCACCGAAATGAAAATCCGTAGGAACGCCCAGGTTCTGTGAGCGCTCGTTCAAGTCATCGAGCTTTCTGTCGAGCTCGGACTCCTGATTCTTTTTCTGCTGTTCCGTATACATTTTCTGTGTGCAGAGGTAAAGATGCTCTGCACCGAACTCGTCCTTGATGCCGGCAGAGATCTGCCTGAACGCCTGGGACTTCTTAAGATTGGACAAGAGCTTGATGTCCTTGTCTTCGAAAACAATATAAGCTGAAGTGCCGTCCTTTTTGAGCTTTGTCTGCTCCAATATGACAGCGATATTGTCATTGTTCTCCTTGAGCTTTGATGTGATATTGGTCCATCTGAAATCGATATCAGCAGCCTCGCTGAATGCGGGAGCCCTGACACCGGACTTGGGTCTGCCGTCAACGATAAGTCCGCTCTTATCAGCCTGGACGGCAAGCTGTGAACGCTTTACTGCAGGAGCCTCTTCCTTAGGCTCTTCCTTGGGTTCTTCCTTAGCACCGGCATCGTCTTCAAGATCTCTTAAGAAAGATGAAGCCAGGCCTGCAAATATGCCTGTAGAAGGCGGCGCAGGAGTATCGTCGGGAAGATTGAAAGAAAAGTTGGAAGGCTTTTCGGGTTCTTCCGGTTCATCAGGCTCATCGTAACCAAAGCTTAACTGCGGTTCGGTTTCTCTGGGCATGAACGAGAAGATGGTAGGCTCGGAGTGCTCGTTGAAAGATTCATCTCCGGGAATATAAACGTCGTCATCAGGATCTGAAGATGGCTCTTCAGGTTCATCAGGCTCTTTGACAGAAGGCTCTTCTGCCTTGGGAGTAAAGAGTGCATCAAAAGGAGATGCGGAAGGTTCAGATACCTTAGGTTCAGCTGCCTTAGGCTCATTTGAAGGAGCTGCAGCAAACGGGAATAATCCTGAAGGCGCTGAAGAAGGCTGGGGTCTGTATGGAGCAGGTGAAGGCTGCGGCCTGTAAGGTTCAGGTGCTGCAAAAGAAGTTTCAGCTGCTTCTATAGGCTTATCCTCAGTTTTTGTTTCAGACTCTTCTGCCTTTTGGGGTTCCTCAACAGAACTGAGAGGATCGAAATCCTCAACAGGTGCTGCCTCTTTCTTTGGTTCAGCTATCGGCTCCTTTTTATCTTCCAATGTGATCTTTGAAGCTGCTTCTGCCTGCTTTTTTTCAAAGTCAGGAATAACGATAGGTGTTACCGGCAGTGCGGACTTTCTTCCGCAAAGACGCATGAGCATGAGTTCAAAGCTCGTGGGAATATCGGGAGATTTTCTAAGCTCGGCATATTCCTTGGAGAGGTAGCTGATATATCCGGTCAATGTATCAGCGCTGACCTTTGCAGCTGTCTGGTACATATCCTTGATCGTTTCCTTGGGGTAGGGCAGATAGATGATGGGGTCTGCCTTAACTCTGATGATGAGGAGATCTCTGAAATAAGCAGCAAGATCCAGAGTGAAACGCGCCTGGTTCTTGCCTGAAGCATTTAAGATCTCGCAAAGGTCGATGAGTTCGTCAAACCTTGCGTCGATAAGGCAGTTAGCCATCTTGAAAAGGAATGAGCTGTCTACCGTACCTGTGATTCTCTCAACATCCTGCGAGTTGATCTCTTTGTCGCCGCCTGAGATAGCGGATATCTGGTCTAAGAGTGAGAGCGCGTCACGAAGCGCGCCGTCGGATCTCGAAGCGATGAGACGGAGGGCATCGTCTGATGCCTTGATACCGGACTTGCCGCAGACTTCTCTTAATCTGCCGGAAATGAGTTCAATCGGGATACGCTTGAAGTCATATCTCTGGCAGCGTGAAATGATCGTTGCAGGGATCTTATCGGATTCTGTTGTAGCGAAAAGGAATATTACATGCTTCGGAGGCTCCTCGATCGTCTTCAGGAGAGCGTTGAACGCACCCTTTGAGAGCATGTGGACCTCGTCGATTATATATACCTTATAGGTGGTTCTTGTAGGAGCGAAATTGACTTCCTGAAGGATAGGCCTGATATCGTCCACGCCGTTGTTGGAAGCGGCGTCCATCTCAGTAACGTCGAGGATGGAACCGTCAAGGATACCCTTACATGTAGGGCACTCGTTACACGGATTGCCGTTAACGGGGTGCTCGCAGTTGACACTCCTGGCGAAGATCTTTGCAATCGTTGTCTTTCCTGTACCATGCTGGCCGCAGAAAAGATAAGCATGAGCGAGTTTCTTAGATACTACGGATTGCCTTAAAGCGGTAACAGCGGCTTCCTGACCGACTACGTCATCGAAAGTAAGGGGCCTGTACTGTCTGTAGAGAACGATATGATCTTCCATAGCTATTCCTTAAAATCCGAATTCAAAAACCTAAATAAAAAAGTCCGTCCCGCCCGAACTGCCGTCGGTAAGGCAAACCCGCGGCGCACTCCGTAAACCGCTTACTGCTGCTTCCTTCCGGACCTGACAGGGTTCACAGCCCGAAATCGCACGGGACCTTGGCCGGCGGCAGACCGCGCGGGACGAACTCTTATTTCAAACATAAGGATTATATCATAAAAGATAATAATAACTATTCAATTAATAGGACAGATATCTGATAAGCGAATAATAATCGAGCCTGCTTTTCTGCACAAGCGAACGAAGTTCGCGCTTAAAGCCCTAAGCAAGCGAGATTGTTTTGAGTGTCATTTATAACAGGTTTCGATGAATTTCTGAGTGTAACTGCCGAGTGTTGCAATAGCTGTGCCTGCATCTTCGGAAGAATAAGCTTCAACGTAGATTATCAGTGCAAAAGGCTCCTTATAATCGATGATTGCACATTCCATATATGCTTTGCGCTCGGTATTGCGTCCGAGAATATGTAAGATCCTGGTGTCCTGGGGGAAAGCTGCTATGAGAGGTGAATCAACTTCATTTGCAGCCAGATCGTTGATAAGACGCTGGTTAACCTGAGGGTTGCTCGTAAATGTGTGGTAAATGTAGGAGAGGTACTGGCCCATGTCATAACAGGAGATAGTTCCTGATGTACGGTATTCCTTTCCGCTGTAATCCTTGTAGACGACCTTGTCATCGTAGGATATATAACTGCTTATCTTCTTGATCTGGGCGATCGTTTCTTCCATGCCGCCGAGATTCTGTATCACGTAATTTAATGCGATGCTGTCATTTTTCGCGAGCGCGTAATAGAGGATAGTTCTCATATAGAACTGCTTTCCGTATGAGTAGTTCTTGGCTATATAAGAAGAATTACGCGAGCCCTTGAAACTGCTGTCGTAAGTTACGATCTCTGATAAGGGACCTGTAACTCCGGCATTCTTGTCGTAATAAGCGATCGCGACCGGGATAGCCATAGCTCCGGAAGGAACGACGGGATCGATATCATCGACTCCTAAGCGTTCGCCGGTGGAAAGTGAGATAAACTCATAGCAGATCCTCATATTTTCATGGTTGTTCTGGTAAGCAACGACCTGCTCCTTGAGGTCGTCCAGATAAACAGCGCGCTGCTGATAGGATACGGTCTGGATCTCTATGGGTTTGAAACTGAAGTTCCTGTCTTCCATGAAAGGATCGGGCGAATTGTTTTGTGATTTGCCCGGATCTTCAGGAGAGAGGGTAGGAGTAGGCGATGCAGCGAGCACCGCGTGCGGGACGGTGGTCGTTGCAGTCGTCGTTACTTCTGTTGTTGTTTCGGTTGTTGTGTGGACGGGTCTCTGGTATGCCGAATATTCTGTAGTAGTGCTGGTGGCAGCACCGATAAGACCGGGATACATAAGACGGTACGTATCCTGGGCAGAAGCGATCGAACTTATAAATACGACTATGAAAGCGATCACGAGCATGATCAGTATGATCACGAGTGTGCGCTTTTTACGGGACGTTTTTATCCCTTCTGCTTTTTTCAGAAATGTCGGATTCGGTCTTACCATTAAATATCAGAACAGTCCTGTAATTTTACCGTTGTTATCGATGTCGATATCCATTGCGGCAGGATGGGGAGGAAGTCCCGGCATTGTTACGATGGTGCCTGTAAGGATTACGAGATAGCCTGCGCCTGCAGAAATATAGCAGTCTCTGACAGTGAGGGTGAAGCCTTCAGGATTGCCGAGTTTCTTCGGATCGTCTGACAATGAATATTGTGTCTTTGCGATGCAGATAGGGAGATTGCCGTAGCCCTTCTTGACGAATTCGTCGATCTTAGCCTGTGCTTCGGGAAGGATATCTACCTTGCCTGCGCCGTAAACCTTTGTTGCTACCTTTGTGATCTTCTCTTCGACAGAATCTGTGAGCTCATAGCTGTAGACAGGATTCTTGGGCTTGTTCTGACCTAAGATGGAGAGAGCCTTGTTAGCGAGGTCGATGCCGCCTTCACCGCCCTTTGCGAAGATCTCGGCAGGAGCGAACTCAGCGCCTGTAGCCTTGCATGCTTCTTCAACGATAGCGAGCTCTTCTTCGGTATCTGTGAGGAATCTGTTGGATGCAACGAGAACCGGGATGCCGAAATTCTGCATGTTCTGAATATGTCTCAATACGTTTGCAAGACCTGCCTTAACAGCTTCCGGATTAGGATTGGAGAGCTCTGCCTTGGGAATGCCTGCATTGTATTTAAGAGATCTTACTGTAGTAACGATCACTACGAGATCAGGCCACAGCCCTAAGTTTCTGCACTTGATATCGAGGAACTTCTCAGCACCTAAGTCAGCACCGAAGCCTGCTTCGGTAACTACGATGTCGCTGAGCTTTAATGCTGTCTTTGTTGCGATGCATGTGTTGCAGCCGTGTGAGATGTTTGCGAAAGGTCCGCCGTGAACTAAAGCGGGAACACCTTCGAGAGACTGGACGAGGTTAGGGCACATAGCGTCCTTGAGGCATGTAACGAGGCTTCCCGTAGCTCCGAGCTGGCCTGCCGTTACGATGTTTCCGTCCATATCGTAAGCTATTGCGATCCTGTCCAATCTGACCTTGAGGTCATCCATGTCCTTAGCAAGGCAGAGGATAGCCATAATCTCGGATGCGGCAGTGATCTGGAAGATCTCAGGACGTGTAACGCCCTTTGTGCCGCCGCCGACACCTACTGTTACTGCACGGAGGCATCTGTCGTTCATGTCGAGACATCTCTTCCAAAGGATCCTGTCTTTATCTATGTTAAGGCTGTTGCCCTGGAAAAGATGGTTGTCTATAAGTGCTGCAAGAAGGTTGTTTGCAGTTGTGATCGCATGAAGATCGCCTGTGAAATGAAGGTTGATGTCTTCCATTGGAACGACCTGTGAATAACCGCCGCCGCAGGCACCGCCCTTAACACCGAATACAGGTCCTAACGAGGGTTCTCTTAATGCGAGGATAGGATTCTTGCCAACGAGCTTTAAGCCCTGTGCAAGACCAATGCTTACTGTTGTCTTGCCTTCGCCTGCCGGCGTAGGGTTCATAGCGGTAACGAGGATGAGTTTTGCGTCCGGTCTTTCAGGAAGGCTCTGGATGTAGTCTAACGGAAGTTTAGCCTTGTATTTACCATACAATTCGAGCTTTTCTGGATCGATTCCGGCCTGCTCTGCTACTTCTGTAATGGGCTTGATCTTTGCGCTCTGAGCTATTTCGATGTCACTAAGCATTGTGGTCCTCTCCTATCTATTTTTTAAAGATAAATACGATTGTATTGTAAAAGAACATCCATTTCAATCAGGGTAAAAGGCAGTTTGTAAGAATTTCGCTGATTTGACGGGCGGACCACTACATTTTGTAGGATATGTGGCATTTTTTTACTAAATATTGTGTTTCCGCGTTGACAATATATCAAGGAAATGTTAGTATTGGTCCAAGTTTGGTAATATTTCCGTAATGTTCCTTTAAAACGTTTGCAATATTTATCAACTAATCTCCGGGTGGAGGGAAAACCTATGATTATCAGTTCCGATTTGGCTATGTGCAAGAATAAGTTCCAAGAACTCATCGGCAAGCGCATCGTTTGCAAGACCAACGGCGGACGTAAGAGGATCATCACATATATCGGCACAGTAGAGCACTGCTATCCCAATGTTTTCACAATGCTTTGCAAGAATGAAGCAGGCAAGGAGTCGCTCGTATCCTTCTCATACATCGATGTTCTCACAAGAACAGTCAGAGTAGGCATTATGCCTGAGAAGTCACAGGAAGAAGTAGCAGTCTGATCCTGATTGATTAAGTTAATCCAAAAGTGCTGTCAGAACTGATTTGAGTCAGGTTTTGACAGTGCTTTTTTGTTGTTCTTTAAAAACCGTCTCCTTTGCTTTATTCCTTCTGTGAAGGTAAAATTATATATATGCTTTTGAGCGGTATTCGATTTATATAGGAGATCCTTATGGAATCTTATGAGATTACAGCTAATGCTAAATTAAATCTCTTCCTGCGTGTGCGCGGGATCCTGCCAAACGGCTATCACAGCTTATATTCGATCATGCAGGAGATAGATCTTGCAGACACACTTACCATAAACATCTATCCCGAAAGAGAACCGGGTTTTGATATCAAGTGCATCGGCAGAAATGATATCGATCCCGAAAAGAACCTTTGCAGCAAGGCAAAAGACAGATTCTTATCTTCACTGCGCAAGAAGGCTGCATCTGACCCTTCAATGAAAGATGCAGACAAGTGGCAGAAGAGTGAGTTCCCATATATTGAGATAGTACTTACCAAGGTCATTCCTTCAGAGTCCGGAATGGGCGGCGGAAGTTCTGATGCTGCAGCAGTCCTTCTGGTCCTTCAGGAGTATTTCGGACAGCCGTTTACCGATGAGGAACTTAACCATCTGGCAGTTAATGTAGGCGCGGATGTTCCTTTCTTCCTTTACGGCGGAACATGTCTTTGTGAAGGGGTAGGTGAAGACATAAGCGCGCTTAAGTCTTTGTCAGACATCCCTCTCCTTATCGTAAAACCGCGGCAGGGTGTATCCACACCCGAATGTTTCCATGCCATAGACAGCAAGCCTCTTCCTGAATTTGACGAGGACCGTTATGGAGAATATATAAATAGCCTGATCACATGTGAGGATGATGCTCTTACGAGATTCCTTAACGGATCTGACTTGCTCACAAACGATCTGGAGATGCCTTCAGAAGAAAAGGTTCCTTTAATAAGAAAAGTCAGGGAAATGCTTATTTCACAAGGCGCGGAATACAGCCGCATGACCGGTTCCGGAAGCGCTGTTTTCGCTATGTTTGACAGTGTTGAAGCAAGGGATGAAGCTTACGGCAAGATCAAGGCTGATCCTGAGTTTTCAGACTGCGATATATTTAAGTCAGTTACTATCTGAGCTTGTTCGCAAAAAGGCCTCTCATATAGCCTCTGGAATTTTCCGAATCTATCAATATGAATCCGCGCTTTGCGTAGAACTCGACCATGTTCTTATTTGTCGCGGCAGAATGCAGCAGGATTGAATCTGCGCCTGCATTGCGGGCCACTTCTATAGCTTTTGCCATGAGGTCGATTCCGAGGCCGGTTTTTCTGTATTTTTCTTCAACGGAGAACCTTGAGATATAGAAGGTTTTCTCTAACTTTTCCAGGTATTCGCAGGTCTTGTCTGAGAAGGTGTAGACCATGGGATTTTGGACTTCCTTGATGCAGATGGAACCTATTATGGTGCCTTCAAATTCTGCAACAAGGCATGTCTGCCGGCTTATCCTGTCAGCGACACTCTCGACGCTCTCGGTAAGGGCTTCGAGCATTGATGAGGATATGCCGGAATCTGCGCAATAAGTAAGCATCGCGCTTCTTAAGAGGCGCGATACCTGAGGTGCGTCAGAGACGCTTGCGATCCTTATTGCCGGACTGTTATTCATCAGTTAAGAAAGCAGTTTACGAGGATAGCTTTATGAGCATGGAGTCTGTTCTCTGCTTCGTCGAAAACAACGCTCTGAGGTCCGTCGATAACATCTTCTGTAACTTCATAGCCTCTGTAAGCAGGGAGGCAGTGCATGAAGATAGCGTCCTTGTGAGCTACGCCCATGAGCTTGGAGTTGACCTGATAGTTCTTGAAGATCTCAACTCTCTTCGCCTTTTCAGCTTCCTGACCCATTGATGTCCATGTATCTGTGTAGATAACGTCAGCGCCTTCTGCAGCTTCAAAAGGATCTTCGGTCATGAGGATCTTTGAACCTGTTACCTTAGCATCTTCGTTAGCTTCGATAACGTACTTGTCAGGGCATGTGTAGTCCTTAGGGGATGCAACGGAGATGTCCATTCCTGCCTTAGCGCAAGCGTGGAGGAGGGAATTGGCCATGTTGTTTCCGTCACCTAAGTAAGCCAGCTTGAGGCCCTTAAGTGTGCCCTTGTGCTCCTTGATCGTGAGGAGGTCAGCCAATACCTGTGTAGGGTGCTGGTCGTCTGTAAGACCGTTGATAACAGGAACCTTTCCGTACTTTGCGAGGTCTTCAACGTCCTGATGCTTGAATGTTCTGATCATGATGCCGTCGACCATGCCGGACAGAACGTTAGCAGTATCGTAGATAGTCTCGCCTCTGCCGATCTGGATGTCGTTGTTGCTTAAGAAAAGAGCCTGGCCGCCCAGCTGGTACATACCGACTTCGAAAGAAACTCTCGTTCTTGTGGAAGACTTTGTGAAGATCATGGCAAGTGATTTGCCCTTGAGAAGATGATGCTCGATTCCGGCCTTTGTCTTAGCCTTAAGATCAACTGCAACATCCAAAAGATAATCAAGATCTTCAAAAGAAACGTCTCTATGGAAATCAATATAATGCTTCATTGTAATTACTCCTCATATTCCTGATATGTTATTAATCATTTTCGTCGATAATGTCGATGTCTTTGCTTTCTTTGCCGTCTGTAAGACCTAACTTGTCGAGCTTATCGATCTTTGCGTTTCCGACGCTTGCTGCGGACTCCTTGATCTGTTTCTTTGTAGGGAAAGCATCCTTGATCTTTCCGAAAACAGTCCTGGGGCCCTGTACGTTCTTTAAGATCTTATCGAGAGCTCTTATGAACTGGTTTGCCTGCGCCTTTGTGATGATAAGGGGAGGTGCGAGCCTGATCGTTGACTTGCCGATGGCACTTACGAGGATACCCATTGAGAATAACTGTTCACGCATTCCCTGGGCAGTGATCGTGTCATCGAATTCGATACCGATAAGAAGGCCCTTGCCCCTTACCGAACGGATGCAATTATATTTTGCCCTGAGCTTGCCGAGCTTCTCGAAAAGCTCTTCGCTTACTTCTCTTACACTATCGATGATGTTTTCTTCTTCGATAGTTTCCATAACGGCATTACCTGCTGCGCAAGCTAACGGGTTTCCGCCGAAAGTCGAACCATGGTCGCCGGGCTTCATGCCTGTAGCGATCTCGTTCGTCGTGAGCATTGCACCGATCGGAACGCCGCCGCCAAGGCCCTTTGCGAGGGTCATGATGTCAGGCTGTACTCCGTAGTTCTGATAGCAGAACATCTTTCCTGTACGTCCGATACCTGTCTGGACTTCATCGAAAATAAGGAGAACATTCTTTTCGTGGCAGAGCTTCTTTACTGCCTGGATATATTCAAGGTCAGCAGGATGAACGCCGCTCTCACCCTGTACGAGTTCGAGCATGATGGCAGCTGTCTTAGGTGTAACAGCCTCGATCAACGCATCGATGTCGTTATAAGGAACATAAACAAAGCCGGGGAGATTGGGTTCGAAAGGCCTTTGGAATTTCTCCTGGCCTGTAGCCGCAACGGTTCCCATAGTCCTTCCATGGAAACTCATGGTAGCCGTGATGATCTCGTACTTCTTAATATCCTTATAGTAGAAATAGCTGCGTGCGAGCTTGATTGCCGCTTCGTTTGCTTCAGCGCCGGAATTGCAGAAGAACACCTTGTCTGCAAAGCTTGCGCGGCAGAGCCTGTAAGCGAGCTCGGACTTCTGCGGGATGTAATAGTAGTTGCAGGCATGAATGATGTTCTTTGCCTGTGAACATATAGCCGATGTGAGCTTCGGATGAGCGTAGCCCAGGCAGTTAACGGCGATGCCGCCGATCATATCGAGATACTTCTTGCCTTCAGTATCATAGAGATAGCAGCCCTTGCCCTTTGTGAAAGCAACAGGGAGGAGGTTAAATACCTGAAGACAGTAATTCTTGTCGTAATCCTGAATCAGGGAGAGATCATTTTCTATACTCATAGTGCTCTTTTTTCTCCTTTACGATCATTGTGCCGATTCCGTTCTTTGTAAATGTCTCGAGAATGATGGAGTGAGGAATCCTTCCATCTATTATGTGGGCTCTGTCGACACCGCGCAATACGGTATCGAGACATCCTTCGATCTTGGGGATCATTCCTCCGCTGATTATTCCTTCTTCAACGAGATCCTTGATGTCATTCTGATCAAGGACAGGGATGATGTAGTCTGAACCGTCTTCGAGCTTTCTTAATACGCCGCCGACATCAGTTAAAGTGATGAGCTTTGAAGCTCCTAATGCTACTGCTACTTCTGCAGCAACGGTGTCAGCATTGATGTTGTAGCTCTCGCCGTCCTTGCCGACGCCGATAGGAGCGATGACAGGGATATATTCGTCATTTGCGAGCATCGAGATGACCTTTGTGTTGATCTTCTTGATCTTGCCGACATAACCGATATCGATGGGATTGCCTTCAGCGTCTTTCGTGAGTTTCTCGGCTTCGATGAGGTTTCCGTCAATGCCTGAGATACCGATAGCCTTTGCGCCTTTTCCGCAGAGTGTGGAAACGATATCTTTATTGGTCTTACCGATCAAAACCATCTGGGCATATCCCATAGTCTCATCATCTGTGTATCTGAGACCGTTAACAAAGTGGGATTCCTTGTTGACCTTTTTGAGCATGTCGCTGATGTCAGGTCCGCCGCCGTGAACGATGACCGGGTTGATTCCGATATACTTGAGAAGAGTTATATCGTCCATGACAGACTGCTTCAGATCTTCATTGATCATGGCGTTTCCGCCGTACTTGATAACGAAAGTCTGGCCTCTCATCTTCCTGATGTAGGGAAGCGACTCGATAAGGATCGAAGCCCTGTCTACATTATTCTGCATATCGCCCGAGATAACGGGTATTTCTTTGTTTCCTGCCATGATCAGATACCTCTTACTATATTCTTGAGTCCGGCTGTCTCAGGGAAACCGAACATTACATTTGCTGCCTGAATTGCCTGGAGCGCTGCGCCCTTGCCGAGATTGTCCTGTGCCGAGAAGAGCTTGATCACTCCGGTATCGGGATCGTAAACACCGTTGACATCGATATAATTTGAACCTGCTACAGCCTTTACGTCAGGAAGTGTCTTTCCGGGGAGAACTCTTACAAAGTTCTCGTCCTTATAGAACTCCTGGTAGATCTCGTTGATCTTCTCGGAGGTTACATCCTTGAAAGCTTCTGTGGGCTTTACATAGATGCTTGCGAGCATTCCGCGTTTGAAAGGTGCCAGATGGGGAGTAAAGGTGACTTTTATATCACCGGGCTTCTTTCCTGCGAGGAAAGAGCACTGCTCCGAAATCTCCGTTGTGTGACGGTGTCCGACTGCGCCATAGGGCTTGAAAGCTTCGTCAGTCTCACAGAAAGCATATGCGAGATCTGCTTTTCTTCCTGCGCCGCTTACACCGGATGTCGCATCGATGATGATCGAATCCTCATCTATAAGGTGATCCTTAAGGAAGGGCGCGAGAGCGATAAGAGAGCATGTCGGGTAGCAGCCGGGATTTGCAACGAGCTTTGCTGTCTTAAGATTCTCCCTGTAGAATTCCGGAATGCCATAAACTGCTTCATTAAGGAGTTCCGGATTGGGATGAGTGAGCTTATATGATTTTTCGTAAGTTGCGAGATCCTTATATCTGAAGTCACCGCTGTGATCGATTACCTTGGTGCCTGCCTTAAGGAGTTCGGGAACGATCTTTGCAGATACTCCGTGAGGAAGAGCTGTAATTACAAGGTCGGAATCCTTAGCTACTTCTTCATAGGGGAGATCTTCACAGACAACATCTACGATGCCTCTGAATTCGGGATATATCTCAGAATAAGGCTTGCCTGCAAAAGTCTGGCTGGTCAGATGTCGGAATCTGAAGAAGGGGTGGCCGGCAAAACCTCTAACGAGTTCTGCGCCAACGTATCCCGTTGATCCTATAATAGAAACATACTTAACAGATTCTTCAATCGCCATTTTCTTTGCCTCCGATTAGGGTGAATAATCCCCACCCTGATGTTTGATTTATGCAATATAATGCATAAATATTCAAAAGTCAACCGGATTATGCATAAATATATTACATAATAGTATTAATGGGGACCTTTCCGCATAATAACGCATAAGCCGGCTGATGGTGCAGATTGCCTGTAAAGGTAACCTAAACGTAATAAATAGCCCCCTTTTTTCAGGCCCCAAAGGGTATATTGCACAATAAGAAAAAGTTGGAAAAATGCCTCAAATTATTTGTTTTGCCACTCTTTCTTGTACAACACTCACAAAATAGTTTAAGAGCATTTGATATATTTACCAAGCAACGGAAATTACTATGCCAAAATAGCAAAACTTTTTTTGTTGAGAGTGTCATATAGTAAACAAATAAGCGTTTTGTTACTATTCTCGTAGTTATCTTGCCCGCTTTGCGTGGGCACATTTTTGGAGGTTATAAGTTATGGCAAGTTTATCTTTCCAGCACGTTTACAAGAAGTATGAAGGCGGCGTAGTCGCAGTTTCAGATTTCAATCTTGACGTAGCAGATAAGGAATTCGTTATCCT
>JAEEGL012906315.1_pt1 | contig 16254 bp, 13 predicted proteins | sample 9134231 | NCBI WGS metagenome assembly JAEEGL01 (sample SAMN16246548, study PRJNA631951) | gut metagenome | biome: gut microbiome; feature: rumen; material: fiber-attached | host: Bos | place: Iran: Karaj | collected 2018-10
GGGCCGAGGAACGTGATGTGGTCGGGATGCTTGCGGAGCATCTTCTCGGCAATCTGGATCATCCAGTCCATACCGCCCGAAGCCTGCAGCGTACCGGCGCAGGTGACGGCGGCGATGATGATGTAGATAACGTCGGTGGGCGGGGTTCCGGGCTTTAGGCCGAAGCCGAAAACGAGGATGGCCAGGCCGATGCCCGAAATGGCGCCGAGGGCGAGAGAGCCGTATCGGGAACCCACGTAGAGCGCTGCCAGGACGATCAGCAGCTCAATGATCATTGTAAATGTCATAAAATTCGTAATTTATCTTTCAAAGATAACTTATTTTTTGTCTTTTTCCTAAATTTGCGACGTGAAAAAAGCAATCCTGTTCCTAACCCTGCTTTCGGTATGCGGCAGCCTCTCCGCAGGTGTTCCTTATTTCTGCAACCAGCCCGGCAAGGCCTTGTACTATGAACGTTACGAAGTGGGTACCGGGAAACTTCTCCAGACAACCGTGCTTGACTTTGTCTCTGTCAGTCCGAATGGGGACGGAGAGACGGTAGAATATGGAATGCTGATCAGCAAGGCAAACGGCCGTGCCATGTTCGGAGGACGCGCGCCTCTTACGGTGGATATCTCGGCAGGCGGCGACTTGTGGATGGATCTGGGTGCTTCGACCCGGATCATTCTGAGCAATTATTTCCCGAAAGCCAAAGTTACTTCGGAAAGTGCCCTGTCCGTACTGCCGTCTGAGATGATGCCGGGCGATACGTTGGCGGATGCACACGCCGTCGTGATGGTGGGCGCCTTCAAATGTACGGTCGACATCACCGACCGTACAGTCCTCCGTACGGAGCAGATCAAGACGCCCGCCGGTGTCTTCGATGCCATGGTGGTGCGGGAATTCAAGGTGGAAAAGGCCCCGATGCATAATAAACAGATCTGGACCGATTCGTGGTATGTCCGGGGCTTGGGCTATGTTCGCCACGATTCTTTCGACAAGAAGATGCGGTTGATTTCGTCTGAAATCCTGATTCGGATCGATACATTATGAGGCGGTGGCGTCTCATTCCATGGCTCATCGCAGCGGCATCTGCATTACTGGCGCCGGACAGGCTGGCGGCACAGCCGCTGCGCCTGGAAGGCATTCCGGATATCTACATCCCGATCCTGACGTTTCGCGACGGAGTTTCCAAAACGGCCGTCGGCCTCCGCTATGACCCTTCCTCGCGGCTGTGGCGGCTGGAGAACGGGACGCAATCAGTCCGCCTGGATGGCGGCGGAAGCGCTGATACCCTCGCCGTTTTCGGGGGCCTGGACGGGCATGCGTTCCGGAGCATGCGGCTCGAAGGAATGCCGTCGGTTTCGCGCATGGAGCTGTGCGGGGAAGACAGCCTTTTCCGCTGCGTCTATCACTTCGCATACACGGACAGCCTCTTGAGCGGCATCGCCTGTGAGGATGGCTACGGGTCTTCTTTCTCATTCGTCAATACCGATTCCGGCATCCGGTTGGGAAGCCTGTGCAACCTGGACCGGGACGGCAGGCTGCTCCGCCGCCGCGACTTCGAATACGGACGCGACACGCTGACTGGGCAGGAGACGGTCCGCGAGACGGTCAGTGACAGCATCGGCGTTACCGAGGTGTTCCTGCGTACCTATCAAGGGGCGCACATGGAGACGAAGGAGACATATTCCGGCGACGGCGTCCTCCAGCGCCGCATCACGTACGGCTACGTGACGCTCGAACAGCAGGAATATCCTTCCTACAAGAAACTGGAAACCTTTCTTCCGCCCACGGGGCGCTATCCTTATCCGACCGTGGTATCTTCCGGGAGCGAGGTTGTCTACTCCCTGGATCCGGGGCGCCATTATCCCCTGGAAGTGCGCAACTGGAAAAGCGGCGGGGAACGCGAACGGGTGACATACACCTATCCCTTCTGTGCCGGAGAAGCTTACGGGCCGATGGCCGATTCGCTGCTGGCGAGGGGGATGGACGGGTCGGTCCTTTCCATGACGCGGTGGCGCGACTCCGCCAAGATTGATTCGGCTGTTGTGGCATACGCCGCATTCCCATCCGGCAGCGATTCCTCCCATACGTTCCTGCGGCCTTCCGCCGTGCTCTATGGCAAGGGCCGGCACAATCCCGATACCTGCATCCGCTACCTGGCCTATGATTCCCTCGGCATCCAGGCCATCCAGACCCTGGATGAGCGGGAACAGGGCGCCAGGCACGTGGATCCCCGGCTCACCCGCTGGGTTACGTTCGACCCGGTTCAGGAACAGCTGCGGGCGATGCGGGCCTATGACTATTGTGCCGCCGATCCCACGTTGACGGTCGACTGGGAGGAGGGGGAGAATTTCCTGTTCGACGAGGGCGGTTTCTATCTGGGCCGGGTAGATGCGCCTTCCGGCGCCGAACGCATCATCCTATGGCAGGGATATGGCAGGGATCCCATCGTGGCACAGTTCGTTGACCCGGAGAACGATCCGGCTACGATCGACATGTCCACTCAGGTTTCGCTGGTTTCGAAGGAACGGATCCGCGCAAGCCTGGAGGAGGCGGGCGCCTTCGATCCGTCCCACCACGGGGTGTTCAAGGGCAGCCGGTATCTGGCCCGCAACAGCGGCTACGGCGGCGTTTTGGATTTTGCCGTCAACGGCCGGCACGGGGTTTACGACCGGGTGCTATATATTACACAGACGCTCCAGGAGGGCTATATGGCCCAGAACAATTATAATTACGGGAATTTCCTCTGGGGCGCGACGGCCTGCGAGCTGGGCGTACCCGTCCTCTGGGCCCAGTTAGGCGCGCATTTCAACAACTTTTTCCTGTCTCCCGACACCAAAGGTACCTTCGATTCCCGTGACGACCAGTTCTCCATCCGGATGGGGTATCACTGGAAGTAGGGGAGATCAATACCACGCGGGCCGGCGGTCGGCGTTGGCGACGCCAAGGCCGACGGCGTACATCATGCGGATGTGTGCGAGCGTGCCGCTGAAATCCCAGTCTTCCCGATACTCGTCGCTCGGTTTGTGGTACCAGTCGGAACGGGGATACTTGTTGGGCCGCGAAGGGTCTACCAGGTCTTTGCCGAATTCGATGACCACGGCGGGGACGCCTTTCTTCACGAAGTTGAAATGGTCGGAACGGAAATACCAGCCGTCGGAATTGTCATCGTTCCAGACGACGTAACGGCCCTGGGCGCCGACCGCAGCTTCGATATAGCGGTCCAGTTCGCATTTTCCACCGCCCAGCACTACGGCGTCGTAGGTCAGCGGTTCAGGCGCGATGCAGTCAAAATTGATGCAGGCGGCCGTCTTTTCCATCGGGAAGGCGGGGTGCTCGCAGTAGTACTCGGAGCCGAACAGGCCGCTTTCCTCCAGGGTGGGGATAAAGAAGAGCATCGAGCGCCGCGGCCGCTCGGGGAGTGCGGCGTATTTCTTGGCCAGCAGCAATACGGCTGCCATTCCGGAGCCGTTGTCGGAAGCGCCGTTGTAGATTTTGTCGCCCGTCTCGTCGGGTTCGCCGAAGCCGAAATGGTCCCAGTGGGCGCTGAAGACCACGACCTCGTCCTTCAGGTCCGTGCCCGGCAGCACGCCGGCCACGTTGCTGGTCGCCTGGATCTCATAGCGCACGTTGACCTGGACATGGCTCCGGGCTTTCAGGACAAAGGACTGGAAGCCGGGACGTTTCGCGGCGGCCAGGGTAGATTCGAAGTCCACGCCAGCCACTTCGAAGAGCTTCCGGCAGCCGTCCTCGTGGAGCCAGCCCTTGAGCGCCAGGGCATCGGCGTTGCCGGTGGCCGGGTCGTAGAGGGCCAGGTTGCTGCCCGTGTGGTTGGCGGCCACGTTCCAGCCGTAGCTGGCCGCAGCCGTGTTGTGCAGCACCAGGCATCCTGCGGCGCCTTGCCGCAGGGCCTCTTCGAATTTGTAGGTCCAGCGTCCGTAGTACGTCATATTCTTTCCCTGGAAGAGGGAAGCATCGTAAAAGCCGGGGTCGTTGACCATCGCAATGACAATCTTGCCCTTTACGTCTACGCCCGCATAGTCGTCCCAGCCGAATTCCGGTGCGACGATGCCGAACCCGCAGAACACGAATTCCGCGGCAGGGATGTCGATCTTGTCGGTCTTGCGAGAGGTCCACGCGACGAAGTCGGCGGGGAAGAGCAGGTCGGCTTTCTTCTTTCCGCCCTTCACGTGGAACTTTCCGCCCACCGGCCGGTTCACGGTCGAGATGGTCATCACCTTCTGGAAATAGCTGTCGCCGAAGGCCGGCTCCAGTCCGATCGCCTTCATTTCGTCCGCCAGATAGTGGAGGGTCTTGGTCTCATAGGGCGTCATCGGCATCCGGCCGCCAAAGTCGTCGGAGCCGAGCGTCTGGATCCAGTTGCGAAGCAGTGCTTCGTCGCCCTGCGGGCCTTCATATTGTGCAAATGCGGCAGTGCAGCAGAGGCAGGCAGCCGCCAGGAAAAGGAGATGGCGTAGTTTCATGGTAGTCTATGCTAGAATTACAAATATACGAAAACTCATCGAAAATTGCTACCTTTGAAAGGAAATGCGCAAACTGAAAATCCCCAATACGTACGTCATCATCGCCTGCATCCTCGTGCTGTGCGCAGCTGCGACGTGGTTCGTCCCGGGTGGGGAATATGTCCAGGAAGAAGACGGTACGCTCGTCTACCGGGCCGTCGACGCCGTGCCGCAGACCTGGCAGGTGTTCCCGGCATTTTACCACGGCTTCGTGAAGCAGGCCGGTATTATCGTCTTCATCCTCGTGGTGGGCGGCGCATTCTGGCTTCTGAACGCTACGGGGGCGGTGAGTGCCGGCATCAGCCGGTTCATCGCGCGGGTAGGGCGCTACGACAAAGTGGTGCTGGTAGCCGTCACGCTGCTGTTCTCGCTGGCCGGCGCCGTTTTCGGCATGAGCGAAGAGACAATTCCCTTCGTGGGCATCGTCGTGCCCCTGGTCGTTTCAATGGGCTACGATGCGCTGATGGGAATGCTGATTGTCTATGTGGCGGCCAACGTGGGCTTCTCCAGCGCCTTTCTCAATCCTTTCACAGTGGGCATCGCGCAGGGGATGGCCGGCCTCCCGCTTTTCTCCGGCATGGAATACCGCCTGCTCTGCTGGGCGATTCTGACGGTGCTGCTATGCCTGTTCGTCGTCCTCTATGCCCGGCGCTGCCGGAAGGCGCCTGCCGCCGCGCAGGACGTGTCGGAAACCGTCCTGACCCGCCGGCAGGGGTGGATCCTCCTTGTCCTGCTGGCTACCGTCGTGCTGCTGATCGTGGGTGTGACGCTCTGGGACTGGTACTTGCCTGAAATTACGGGCCTGTTCCTGCTGATGGGCATCGTCTGCGGCGTCATCGCCGGCTTTTCCGCCAACCGGATCGCAGAAGAGTTGATGGCCGGTGCCAAGGACATCCTTTCGGCCGCGCTGGTCGTGGGCTTCGCCTCCGGCATCATCGTCATCCTGCAGGACGGCCACATCGTCGACAGCATCCTCCATTCGATGCAGGAAGGCCTGGACGGCACCAGCCCGGTGGCGTCGCTCTCGGCGATGTACGGCATCCAGGCCCTCATCAATTTCGTCATTCCCAGTGCAACGGCGAAAGCCGCCATCACCATCCCGATCATGGCGCCCTTCTCCGATCTGGTCGGGGTTTCCCGCCAGGCGATGGTCCTGGCCTTCCAGTTCGGCGACGGCTTCACCAACATGGTCACGCCGACTTCCGGCGTGCTGGTCGCCGCCCTCGCCATGGCCCGCATTCCGTACACCCGCTGGGTCAAGTGGGTTTGGAAAATGGTTGTCGTCCTCCTCATTTTCGGCCTCCTGCTTCTCCTTCCCACCGTATTTCTCTCTATTCCAGGATTTTGAAATAACAATGTAACAATATGGTTATCATGAAAAAGATTCTTTTTGTTTCGGCCCTGTTACTGGTCTCCGTTTCCCTCTTTGCGGCCAAACCGCTGAAAGTTTCCAAAGGCAACCTGTCCGTTCTTCGGGAGGACGCTACCGCTACCTGGACCATCGACCTTTCCGATGCCCAGTTCGTGAACAACGGCATTTTCGCCAAGGAACGGAAAGGGGACTTCAAGACCTGGTGCGAGGATGATTACGACGTGCGCGTCCAGCTGATGAACGAGGAATTCTACAGAGCCTTCAATTTTTACAGCGACGGCCTCAAGCTCGTGAAGGAAGGTGATGCGCCCTACCAGGTGATCCTGAAAGTGTATACTTTCGAGCGCTCCCAGGGCCCTGGCGTGATGGGCAGCTGCTTCATCAGCATCTACGGTACCCTCAGCGTCATTGATACGGCAACTGGTGAAGTAGCACTGGAGGTAAAAGTAGATAACGTCAAGGGAGACACCGACTTCGTTGAAACCGACCGATTCCCCAAAACCATCAACTGGTTCTGCCGCGACCTGTTCAAAATGAAGAAATAAACAAAGAGATTGTCCTATGCAGAACTTTGATTACCAGACTCCCACGCGCCTTATTTTTGGCAAGGGCGTGGTGGAGAAACTGCCCCGGGTGATGGAGCGGTTCGGAAAGAAAGTCCTCCTTACCTACGGGGGAGGCAGCATCAAGAAAATCGGTCTTTACCAGAAGGTGCTGGAACTCCTGAAGGGGTATGACATCGTGGAACTTCCCGGCATCCAGCCTAATCCCAAGTATGATCCCAGCGTGCTGGAGGGCGTCCGCCTCTGCAAGGAGCACAAGATTGACGTCATCCTGTCCGTGGGCGGCGGCAGTGTGCTGGACTGCTCGAAGGCCATCGCGGCAGGCGCCTGCTACGACGGCGACCCGTGGGACCTGATCTCGTACAAGGTGAAAGCGAAGGCGGCGCTTCCCATCGTGGATATCATCACCCTTGCGGCTACCGGCAGCGAGTATGATTGCGGCGGCGTCATCTCCCGTACGGAGACCAATGACAAGATCGGCTACATGGACCGCCATCTCTTCCCGCACACTTCGTTCCTGGACCCCACCTACACCTTCTCGGTGAGCAGGAAGCAGACGGCCGCCGGCATCGCCGACGCGATGAACCACACGATGGAGCAGTACTTTGTGGAAGATGCCACGCTCCTGAACGACGGCTTCTGCGAGAGTATGTTCCGCAGCCTGATGACCAATGGCCGCAAGTGCCTGGAGAATCCGGAGGACTACACGGTGCGGGCCGAGATGATGCTTGCCTGCACCTACGGCTGCAACGGCATCCTCTCGCTGGGTAACAGCGAATCGGGCTGGCCCTGCCACGGCATCGAGCACGCTCTGAGCGCCTATTACGACATCACCCATGGCGAAGGCCTGGCCATCATTACGCCGCGCTGGATGAAGCATATCCTCAGCGAACGCACGCTGCCGCGCTTCGTGAAGTACGGTGTCAACGTCTTCGGCATCGATGCCACGCTGCCGGACTGGGAAATTGCGGAAAAGGCCATTGACGCGACCTACGCCTTTTTTGAAAGCATCGGCATCCCCATGCATCTTCGCGACGTAGGCATCGACGAGAGCCGCATCGACGAAATGGCGCACCACATCGCCGTCAACGAAGGCCTTGAGAACGCCTACGCCCCGCTGGATGAGCAGGCCATCAAGCAGATTCTCATCGCCAGTTTGTAGTGTGCCGGCAGGCACTCAAAAAGAAAACGAAGCCGTCACGGCTTCGTTTTCTTTTTGAGGTGCCTAGCGGAATTGAACCGCTCTACCTGGTTTTGCAGACCAGTGCCTAACCTCCCGGCCCAGGCACCCAAGGACTACAAAGGTAGGGAATCTTTTCGGATATCCAAAGTTTTTTTAACGAAAGTCGGATTCGAAGGTCATCCGGTGGCCGTCGGAAGGGTGGCGGAAGCTGAGGTAGGCGGCGTGGAGCAAGAGCCTGTCGGCCAGCTGGCCGCCGTAGAGGCGGTCGCCGACGATAGGAAGGCCCAGGCCGGCCGGATGGGCGCAATGGACGCGCAGCTGGTGGGTGCGGCCGGTGTAGGGGATGAGGCGGAGGAAGGCCGCTCCGTCGTCGCGCAGGCGGAGTACCTCGTAGTCGGTGACGGCCGGCTTGCCTTGCTCGGAGTCGACCTGCTGCCGGGGCCGGTCATACCAGTCGGGCGATAGCGGAAGAGAGATCTTGCCGTGTGCGCCGGGTTCGGGCAGAGCGGCTTTCCTGGCGGGGTCTGATACCCACGCCAGGTATGCCTTCGAGACTTCCCGTTTCTCAAATTGCTGCTGTAGAGAGGTTTGCGCTTCCGGTGACTTGGCGAAGACCATCAGTCCGGAGGTGTCCATGTCGAGCCGGTGACAGGCCAGGACGGGGGTGCCGCAGTAGGCGGACAGCCAGTCCTGCAGCGACTGGCGCGGCGGGACGCCCGGGATCGGGCGGCCCGGCACGGCGAGCATGCCCGCGGGCTTTTCGGCCACGACCAGGTCGTGGTCTTCGTAGCGGACGACGGGATCGGCGAGTTGCCAGTGGGCGTCGCTTTCGAGCGGATTCGGTTCCACCTCGAGGCCTTCCATCATGTACTGGAGCAGCGGCCCGCATTTGCCAGTACAGGCGGGGTAAAAGGCGCCGCTGCGCCGCACTTCGCGTTCGGGCGATGCGCCATACCAGAATTCGCCGATGGAGACGGGCGTAAGCCCATGCAGGAGTGCGTATTGCAAGAGTTTCGGCGCGGCACATTCGCCGGTGCCGCCCGGCGGAACGAGGCCGCGGTCGGCGAAGATCTGCCGGATGGAGCGGCGCTCGCCCCGGCCGTTGACGACGATGTATTTTTCAAAGAGCCATTCCTGCAGCTGCCGGGAGTGTTCGGGCGAGGTGGCGCGGATGGAGTCGGGTTTATAGGCATAGATAGGCGGCACGAAGCCTTCGACAAAGGCGCTGCCGCCGGCCAACCCCGAGAAAGCATATAGAAAACGCTCGCTATGCAGCTCTGGTGTCGGTGCAATTTCGAGGACGCCTAACATTTTACCTTCGGAGAAGAGGGCACGGAGCGAGGGGGTCGCGTCAATGTGAGACGCGAGGGCCCGGGCCGCCTCGACGATGGAGGGGGCGGGGGTGTAGCAAAAGGGGTTATTCAACATAGAGCACCAGGCCCTTGAGGTACGACCCCTCGGGGTGGTAGATGTTCACGGCGTGGTCGGCAGGCTGGCACAGCCGGTCGATAATACGGACGCGCCGGCCGGTCTCGGCGGCAGCGCTGAATACAGCCAGGGCGAAGGCCTCGCGGTCCACGACCTGCGAGCAGCTGAAAGTAAATACCAGACCGCCCGGCGCGACAGCGCCGATGGCGGCGGCGTTGAGCCGCTGGTAGGCGCGCAGCGCATTGGGCAGCGCCCCGCGGTGCTTGGCGAAGGCCGGCGGATCGACGATCATCAGGTCGTAGGCATCTTTCGGCGCCTCTTTCACGAAGTCGATGGCATCGCAGCACAGCGCGCGATGCGGGGCCGAAGGCCCGAAGTTCAGCGCGATGTTCTGTTCCACCAACTCGACGGCCCGGGCCGAACTGTCGACCGAGTCGACAGACACGGCGCCGCCGGCCAGCGCGTAGACGCTGAAACCGCCCGTGTAGCAGAACAGGTTGAGCACGCGGCGGCCGCGTGCATATCGCTCCACGAGCGCCCGGTTTTCCCGCTGGTCAAGGAAGAAACCGGTCTTCTGTCCGTTCTCCCAGTCTACGAGAAATTGGTGTCCGTTTTCAAGGACGGTGCGGGGGCAAAGCGGCGCGTAAGCGTCGGCCCGCCACAGATATCCATCGGCCAGATCCAGGCCGGCCTTGAAGGGAGCCGTGCCCGAACTCTTGTCATATACAGCCTTAAGCGGTGCTTTATATATATTCTGTAAAGCTTTGGATATCAAATCTTTTTCGCGGAACATCCCTGCGGAATGAGCCTGCAGTACGCAGACGCCGTCGTACCAGTCGATGACCAGTCCGGGCAGTCCGTCACCCTCTCCGTGGACGAGCCGGTAGCAGTTGGTAGCCGGGTTGTCGGCCAGGCCGAATGCGTGCCGAGCGTCGAGGCATCGCTGTAGCCGTTCCTGCCAGAAAGCGGCATCCGGTCCGCCGGTCGGCATATCGTCGGCGAAGCTCAGCATCCGCACGGCGATCGAACCGATCTGGTAGTGTCCCCAGCCCAGGAATTCCTTGCGGGTGGAGTAGACCGCGACGGGGTCGCCCTCTGCGGGGTCGGGGCCTTCGATGCCACCGATGGCGCCGGAGAAGACCCAGGGATGGAACCGCAGGAGCGATTCCTCGCGTCCTTTCTTGAGATAAAGCCGTGTCATAGCCGTTGTGAATCGAGGAGTGCCTTGTACATCTTGACGCAGATCCACGCGTCGGTGGCGGCATAAAGCAGCTGCGCATCGGATAGGGGATTCGCCTCCCAGTTCGAGCACTGCTGGGCCTTCGAAACCTTGCATCCCAGGATGATGGCGGCCATTTTCCGAACGCTCTTCTCCTTGATGCCATATTGCTCGCCGAACGACTGCAAATCCATGAACCGGTGCGGTTCGAACTGGCAGAAATGCTGCAGGCCGCGTATGTCTTCGCCCACCGCGGCGCCGATCTTGGTGATGTGCGGATCGGCCATGATGTCAGCGATTTCCTGCGGCAGACCCAGTTCGTGCAGCCGGAAGAGGAAGGCTTCCGTCTCGCTGGAGAGTTGCAGCAGGGCCGTGTGGGGCCGCGGCTGGTGCGGTTGAAACACGGGTTTGGTCTCCGTGTCGAAGCCCACGAACCGCTGGGCGCCCAGATGGGCGATGGCGTGGTCCAGCTCTGCGCCGGGCTGGCTGATGACGTGGATCGGGCCGGGAAAGGCGGCCGGTTCAAGCGGTTCTATTTCTTCGGGCGTAATGGTCTCTTGAAACATGTTCAGGCGGGTTTCGCTTATTTGAGCGAGGGAGCGATCAGGGCGTAGGAGTAGGGTAGCAGATCCTTGATGCGCTCGAGGTTGTTCGGATCGAGGTTCTGCAGCGAGAAGGGCACCTGCTTGGTGGTCTGCTCCTCGGTGCCGGTCGTGCGGCTGTATTTGTACTGGTAAGTCAGCATCCCGTCGTGCGTCAGGCAGTCGTCAGGCAGCAGGTTGCTCGGCACGGAGATGTAGGCGTCCACACGCGTAGGTGAAATGCGGAACGCCAGGTTCTCGTCGGCGCGGAGGGTGTTGTAGCACTCGATGGCGGTATAGACCGCGGGGTCGATGAACAGCACGCTGTCGGCAATCAGGTCGCGGTACGGGTATCGGCCGTCCTCGCGATAGTCGCGGAGCTCTTCCAAGGTCTGGCGGAGGGTTTCCTGATAGAAGGGATAGTGCGTGCAGCCGAGGATGACGGCGCGCAGGGGCGTGCCCTTTCCGCTCAGCCGGTGGCGCTCCATCAGCTCGACCATCGCGAAACGCGCGTAGTTTTCGGGGCTGTTGAGTTGCAGCGAGGCGTAGCGTCCGTCCGGGCTGCGGCGGGCCAGCATCTTGTTCTCCGTAAAGTCGAAGTTATAAGCCTTGAGCAGATGCTGCTTGATGTTGTTGTCCGCTTCGCCGAGTTCCGGACCATGGTAGGTGCTGCGGGGTGCGAAGAGCAGGGGGTTGACGTAGTCAGGATCGGTGTCCACGGCTTCGGCAAAGCCGTAGCTGCCCTGGTTGACGATGTCGACGGGCGTGGTGATGCCGCGCAGCTTCAGTTCTGCGCGGATCGCTTTCTCATAAGCGCCGATGGCGATGGTGCCGGGCGTTGCGAGCACGCCGATGGCCAGCGGGGTAGCGTCGGGACCAAGGTCCAGTTCATCGAGCGTGGCGCGTACGCCCGCTCCGATGACGCCGATCACTTTCACGTCCTTGCCCGACTGGGCGATCATCTCGCGGATGAGGTCCAGGCCGTAGGCCGTGGCGGTGTTGCAGGCCACCACGATGATCTTGACACGCTGCTTCCGTCCCTGGGACTCCTCTTCGATGGCGTTCAGGAAATAGTCGTCGTCGAGCAGGAACAATGCGTCTTTCAGCACGAGTTCCTGCAGGTATTCGGTGTTCTTCTCGGCGGCGTAGTTGCCGTAGGGCATGTTGGCCTGGTCTGCCAGATAGATGAAGTGCTCGCCGGCAAAGTCCAGGATGCTGTCGCGTCCCGACGCGCCCGTGATATTGTCGAAGGCGTCAAGGCTTAGCAGCTTTTCGAGGACCGTGAGTCCGCCCGTGCCGGAATCGAAGACGCCGATGGGGAGGTTCCGCATTTCGTCGGGATACTCGTTGAATTCGACGAAGAAATTGGAGGCCGTGTCGTACAGGGCCTTATTGACGACGGGCAGGTTGTCGGGCGGAAGTTCGTGCTTCCGGCATCCGGCCGGCAGGGCCATCAGGACGGTCAGGCAGGCCAGCGGAAGGAAAAGAAGGCAGCGCTTCATATTTTTGTATTTGGTTCGCAAAAATACTATTTTTGTTGGACAATATGAAATCGGCATGAAAAAGAGTGTCCTGACCGCCCTGATGCTCATCCCGTTGATGGCTTTCGGGCAGAACCGTGTCCAAAAATTCATCGACCAGGAAATGAAAACCGACTCGCTGCTGATCAACGCTGTGGTCGGCATCTACGCCGTCGACCCCGCCGGTCGCGAGATCGCCTCCTGGAACCCGGACATGCCCCTGCTGACGGCCTCCACGATGAAGACCATCACCACGGGCCTGGGCTACGAGGTCCTTGGTCCCGGCTACCGCTTCTCCACCCGCGTGGCGTATGACGGCACCATCGAGAACGGTGTTCTCAACGGCAACCTCTACATCGTGGGCGGCGCCGACCCGACGCTCGGCTCCCGCGACACGATCGCCTTTCCGATCGATTCCATCTTCGGCATCTGGGCCAAGGCCGTCCGGGATGCGGGCATCCGCCGCATTGCCGGCAGTATCGTCGGCGACGACCGCATCTTCGCCGAGGAGAACATCCCCTCCAGCTGGTCCTACGGCAACATCGGCTACGACTATGGCAGCGGCACCTCGGGCCTCTCGTTCTGCGAGAACCTCACTTATTTCGAGGTTGAGGCAGGAGAGGTCACCGGCGACCCGGTGCGCATCGTGCCGGTCGGCCCGTATTCTCCTTACATGACCTTCATTAATGAAGCGGTTACGGGAGAGAAAGGCGAGGGCGACAACACCGAATACTACGCATCCAGCCTGATGCCCGTCGGCAAGTTTGTCGGCACGTTCGGCCTCGATGCGAAGCCCCGCACCCTGGTGCAGTCCAACAAGTACGGCCCGGTCACCTGCGCCTCCGAATTCGCCGCTTTCCTGCGGAAGGGCGGGGTGGTGTGCAAGAACGTGACCGACGTCCGCATGATGGCGGCCGACTATCCTGTGCCTTCCCATAAAAGCCTGAAATACATTGCCGAGACGTTCTCGCCGGAACTCCGCCGCATCGTCAAGGTGACCAACACCATCAGCAACAACTTCTTCGCCGAGACCATCTTCAAGATGGTGGGAAAGACGCTGATAGAACGTGAGACGGGCCATGAATGTACGGAGGTTTCGTACAGCCAGGCCACGAAGGCCGTGAAGAAATACCTCAAGGACCGCGGCGTGTCGACCTACGGCTATACGCAGGATGACGGCAGCGGCCTCTCGCGCCAGAACTACGTATCGCCGCGCTTCTTCACGAATTTCTATTCGATGATGGCGGGCAGCCGCGATTTCCGCGAATATCTCGCCTCGTTCCCGGGCCCGGGCCGTCCCGGCACGCTGCAGAACGTGCTCCGGAAAGCCGATCCCGAGCTCAAGAAGACCATCTACGCCAAGAGCGGCTCGCTGTCCAGCGTCCGCTGCTATGCCGGCTACGTCGATTCGAAGCGCGGCCTCATCCGCTTCGCGATCCTGGTCAACAACTACGACTGCCCGACGAGCAAGGTGCAGCCCAAGATCGAAGGGTTCCTGGAAGAACTCGCCAAATATGGAGACAAACAATAACAAACATAATCCAACCCCATAATGCTTACATTATCCAAGAAGGCGCAGGCGATGCCTGCTTCGCCGATTCGTAAACTCGTCCCGTATGCGGACGCCGCCAAGAAGCGCGGAATCAAAGTCTATCACCTGAACATCGGCCAGCCCGACATCGAATCGCCCAAAGAAGCGCTCGACGCGGTGAAGAACAACAAACTGAAGGTTGTGGAGTATGCCAAGTCCGGCGGCAACGATTCGCTCCGCGAAGGCCTGGCGCGCTACTACAAGGGTATCGGCATCAATGTGGAAGCAGCCGAGATCAACATCACCAACGGTGGCAGCGAAGCGCTGCAGATCGCCCTTGCCGTGACCTGCGACCCGGACGACGAAGTCATCGTCTTCGAACCGTTCTATACCAACTACAACTCCTTCGCGCTCCAGAACGATGTGAAGCTGGTGCCCATCACCACGCACATCGAGGACGGCTTCGCCCTTCCGCCGATGAGCGAGGTGGAGAAGCACATTACGCCGAAGACCAAGGGCGTGGTGATCTGCAACCCGGGCAACCCCACGGGCTGCCTCTATACGAAGGAAGCCCTGCTGGAACTGGGCGCCATCGCGAAGAAGCACGGCCTGTTCATCTATGCCGACGAGGTGTACCGCGAGTTCTGCTACACCGACGCCCCGCACTTCTCCTGCATGCACATTCCCGGACTGGAGCAGAACGTCATCCTGCTCGATTCCGTGTCGAAGCGCTACAGCCTCTGCGGCGCGCGCATCGGCTACCTGGTGTCGCACAACAAGGACGTGATGGCGGCCGTGATGCGCTATGCGCAGGCGCGCCTTTGCTCGCCGTCCTACGGCCAGATCGCTGCCGAAGGTGCACTTGACGCTCCGGCATCCTACTTCAAGGCCGTGCGTGACGAGTACATCCACCGCCGCGACGTGCTGATCGACGGCCTCCAGAAGATGAAGGGCGTCGTGGCACCCCGCCCGATGGGCGCTTTCTACGCCGCCGCCCAGCTGCCGGTCGACGACTCCGAGAAATTCGCGAAGTGGCTCCTCGAGGAGTTCAATTACAACGGCGAGACCGTGATGGTCGCCCCGATGGCCGGCTTTTACGCTACGCCTGGCCTCGGCCGCAACCAGATCCGCCTGGCCTACGTCCTCAAGGAAGAAGACCTCAAGCACGCCCTCGTCTGCCTCGAGAAAGCCCTCGAGACCTACCCGGGCCGCGTTTAGCTATGTGCTGCGTCCTGATGCGCTGCAACGGACGCAACTGATAGTCAGCGAATTACATGAATATATCCCCCTCGTTATTGAGGGGGATATGTTTGTATAAGTACCTGATAGTCAAGTGCGTCCATTGCAGGACGGGGAGGACGCCGTTAGCGGATATACGCTTTCAGGATACGGACATCCTCGAGGGGGCGGTCGTTTTCGTCGGTGGCGACCTGCTGGATGGCGTCGACAACGTCGAGGCCCTGGGTGACCTCGCCGAAGACGGTGTACTGCCCGTCCAGATGCGGGGTGCCGCCGACGGTCTTGTAGGTTTCCCGCATCTCCGGAGTCAGGACGACGCGTCCGCCCGTGCCGGCGTCGAGCCGCTGCTGGATCTTGTCCAGGCTGGCATCGTCAAAGACGCGGCCCCAGACGATGTAGAACTGCATGGCGGAACTGCGCTGTTCCGGATTGACGTTGTCGCCCTCCCGCGCGGCGGCGAGGACGCCGCGGCGGTGGTAGATGCCCTCTTCCAGCCGGAATTCAGCGGGAATCGTGTAGGGTCGGTCTCCGTCTCCGAGCTCAACCCCGGCCTCTGCGTACTTCGAGTCCGGGTCGCCGCCCTGGATCATGAAATCGCGGATGACGCGGTGGAAGAGGAGGGAATCGAAGGCGCCTTCCGCCACCAGTGCACGGAAATTGTCGCGGTGCAGGGGCGTTTCGTCATATAGTTTGAGTTCGATGGTTCCGAGCGTCGTCTCGAAGACGATCCGTTCTTCCGGTTGCTTGCAGGAAAGCAGCAGGACGGCTGCGGAAAGTACGAAGAGGAGTGTCTTGTTCATGGCGGTTTAATTTTCCGCAAAATACGTAACTTTTTTCATTCCATTTTGCAGAAATCAAATAATTGTGTATCTTTGCAACCCTAAAAGTATGTTTGATAATCGTTAAGCTAGTGATTAAGAGATAGTTACAGACTATCCGCTTACGGTTGATAATTTTTTAAAAATTATTTTTATGTACGCAATCGTAGACATTGCAGGACAACAGTTCAAGGTGGAAGCCGGCAAGCAGATCTTCGTCAACCGTCAGGCTGCCGAGGTCGGTGCGGCTCTCTCTTTCGACAAGGTGTTGCTTCTCGACAACGAGGGTGAC
>JAEEGL013037501.1_pt1 | contig 16254 bp, 9 predicted proteins | sample 9134231 | NCBI WGS metagenome assembly JAEEGL01 (sample SAMN16246548, study PRJNA631951) | gut metagenome | biome: gut microbiome; feature: rumen; material: fiber-attached | host: Bos | place: Iran: Karaj | collected 2018-10
AGCGGCTCAGGATTTTGACATGTCAGATTTTTCACTTACCTTAGAGCTGCAATTCAAGACACAAAAAATCGTCAATGACGTGGCAAAGGTACAAATAAAATCTTAGAAAATAACTGAATTTGGAGGAATATTTCATGTGAGAGAGCTTTTTTCCCGTTTTGTGGCTCCGATTATAGACAAAGTGCTGGGTCTTCGATGTAGCAGTATTCGAGACTACCCCAAATAACTATACCAAAGAATGCTCAGAGCGTCTTGACCTCATTTATTTCAACGCGGAGACGCGGAGGCGCGAAGATTTTTGAGGTTTTGGAGTATAATTGAGTGCATAGCAGTTGACGCTTCCGCGTGAGTTCGCGGATAATCACAGCGCTACGCGAGGCTGTGATTATGGAGGACGCAGAGAAAGTTACCTACAGCCCGTTGACAACACGTTTTAGTCCATCGCGCAAATGCACTGTGTTGAAATTAATAAGCAACCCCAGTTTCTTGCCTGTCAGTCGCAAATACGACAGCAGCTGTGCAGAATGAATGTCAAGCAGCTCTTGAACTGTCTTCAGCTCGACAATTACGCAACCTTCCACCAAGATATCGATAATCAAAGGATTCCCGACTTCCCTGCCTTTGTAGATGATAGGGGTATGGACTTGTCTTTCCACTCGGAGACCACGCAATTGCAGTTCTTCCACAAAACACTCTTCGTAAACAGCCTCCAGCAGCCCGGGGCCAAGAATCTTATGCACTTCTAGTGCAGCACCGATGATAGAGTGAGTTAACTCGTTATATTCTTCAATAGTTCTTGCTTCCATTATAGATGTAATGCAGTTTCGAGGGGCAAAGATAGTTCATGTAGTTAAAATAGCGATACAAATGACGAAAAAATTATCGATTCTATTGTATTTAGTGTAAAATAACTATACCAAAGAATGCTCAGAGCGTCTTGAACTCATTTATTTCAACGCAGAAGCGCAGAGGCGCGAAGATTTTTGAGGTTTTGGAGGAAAGGAGTGCATTGCAGCTGACACTGTCGTGTGAGTTCGCGGATAATCACAGCGCTACGCGGGTCTGTGATTATGGAGGACGCAGAGGCGGAGCTAGCGGGGGCAATGAAGAATGAAGAGTGAAGAATGAAGAATTCATCAATCATCAATTGTCAATCATCAATTATCCATTATACATTATCCATTGTCCATTATCCATTATACATTCTTGCTTTTGGCCTCTGCGTAATCCGGAGAGCACGAAGCACGGCCTTGTGCCCTTCGTGCGCCTCTCGCGACCTCACCGAAGGTCAGCTGCTATGCCTTTGTGTCCTCTCCTTTTCTCCGGATTCTCTGCGAATCAGCGCCTCTGCGTTAAAAAATAAACCAGCTGCGTTGAAGAATAATCACGCTGCGTTGACAAAAATCGGCTACGTTGAGAATAAAGCAAACACGTTAATTCACACTAAAGCCAAAGAATGCTCAGAGCGTCTTGACCTCATTTATTTCAACGCGGAGACGCGGAGGCGCGAAGATTTTGAGGTCTTGGAGTATAATTAAGTGCATAGCAGTTGACGCTTCCGCGTGAGTTCGCGGATAATCACAGCGCTACGCGGGGCTGTGATTATGGAGGACGCAGAGCCTTCCGGTGGGGAAATGTAAAATGTATAATGGATAATGGCGGAGCATTTCAGAGAACTGAGTGTTCTCGGAAAGCGCACGGGTGCAGCCATCGGCTTGTGCAAGTCACGGCGCGAAGTGACGGGACGCCGCAGAAGACGGAAATGGCAAAGGGGGGATAATGGACAATGGAGAATTCCTCAATCTTCAATCCTCCTCTCCCTTTGGGAGAGGCCGGGAGTGGGCCCATCCTCATTGACCTTCGGTCGAGCCTGCTCACGTTGATTTTATCGACCTCGAACGCGACTCGGCCATCAGAGAACAAGTTCTCATGGCTCTCGCTGCTTACTCGGTTCGGGAAAGTTCAAGCGAGCTTGACTCTCCTCTCGCTTAATCGCAGCCTTCTTCATTCTTAACTCTTCATTCCTCAATTGTTGAGCCTCAACGCTTATAGACGATAACGACTATAGCGCCAATGATACCACGCTTCGTGGCCATTCATGAAACCTTTAAGGAGAATTCATGATGACGATTATAAAAAAGGATAGGAATGCAAACGAATATACGTGATGTTCTATAAATACGCATCAAGCGTATCACGCGCGCGTAGGCATGATTCACGGCAAGCCGTTCATGGCCATGTGAGTGAGCGATCCCTCCTATGAGCGCAGGAATTTTCACCTTGGTGTTTCGCTTGGAACACCAAGGTTTTCTGCTTGGCAGATCTTGGTGCTCCAGTTGTTTTTAGTTTGAGCAAAGGTACTCTTTTTTATTGTCGCCGTAGCCCGCTACAGGATCTGATGGTAGAGGTCGATGATATCCTGCTTGGTGACGGTGCGCGGATTGCCGGGCGTGCAGACATCGTTGATGGCCTGTTCCGCGAGTGCCTCGATGTCCTTCTCGGTGATGCCGAGATCGGTCAGACGTTTTTTGGTGCCGACGCGTGCGCTCAGTTCCTCAATGGCCTTGCATGCCGCTTCAGCCGCCTCGTCGGTGGTCATCGAGGGTTGCCAGACGCCGCAGGCCTTGGCAATCTCCACATATTTCTCCTTGGCAGCTGGCATATTGAAGCGCATCACGGTGGGCAGCAGCATAGCGCAAGCCACGCCATGAGGCACATCGAAGAGGGCACTCAGGGGATGGGCCATGCCGTGGTCAACGCCCAGTCCCACATTGGAGAAAGCCATGCCGGCAACGTACTGCGCTACGGCCATGCCGTCGCGACCGACGGGATTCTTGGGCTCATCGACGGCCATCGGCAGATACTTGTAGATCATCTCGATAGCCTTCACCTCGAACATATCGCTCAGTTCCCAGGCGGCCTTGGTGATGAGTCCCTCGATGGCGTGCGTCATGGCGTCCATGCCCGTAGCGGCCGTGAGGCTCTTGGGCAGCGAATACATCAGCTCGGCATCGATGATGGCCACACATGGGATGTCGTTGGGATCGACGCACACCATCTTGGCCTGACGCGTCTCGTCGATGATGACATAGTTGATGGTTGTCTCGGCTGCCGTACCCGCCGTTGTAGGCAAGGCGATGATGGGCAGCGACTTCTTCTTCGTGTCGGCCACGCCCTCTAAGGATACGATGTCCGAGAACTCGGGGTTGTTCACCACGATGCCGATGCCCTTGGCGGTGTCCATAGATGACCCACCTCCGATGGCGACGATGAAGTCAGCTCCGGCCTTCTTGCAAGCCTCGATGCCATTCTTCACGTTCGTTACGGTGGGGTTGGGCTTCACATCGTCGAAGATCTCGTAGGCGATGCCGGCCTGGTCCATGACGTCGAGGACCATCTTGGCAACGCCAAACTGCATGAGTCCCTTGTCCGTAACGACAAGAGCCTTCTTGAAACCGAGTCGATTCACTACGCCGGGCAGCTCCTTGCGAGCGCCGGGACCGAAGTAAGATACTTCGTTGAGGATAAACCTGTTAACCATAATGCTGTTGAGTAGAAAAGTAAGTTAGAAGTCCAATAGTTCAATTCCTTTTGTGCAAAAATAGGAAAAGTTATTGGAGCAGCCAAACAGAAGCCCGAAAAAAAGTTTTTGTTCTACTGGATTTCGTCACCTCGTCACACCTTCGTCACACCTTTCGTCACAGCATCAACATCTGATAATCAACTTAATCATCTGCACGTGTGACGATGTGACGACATTTTGCAACGCTTCACGCGCGCGTAGGCATGCTTCACGGCAAGCCAGCACAGCGCGGCGTGTACATCAAGGACGGCGACACCCGCTCGAGGGTGTAGCGTCCCACGGGATGATCTTTCATGCCCTCGACGCGGCTGGGGAGGATACACGAGTCGGGGACATCGGGGGCGATGGTGAAGTCCACGAAGGCGATGCTGTCGATGCAGCAGCCGGGGGCGCGGTTGTACTTCTCGGACTGGAAGATGCGGAGGTCGAAGGGTCGGCAGCGGCGCAACCCCTCAGCACGGATGCGCTCGAAGCGTATGTCGCGGATGTGGTTGTTGTCGCCGCAGTTGATGGCGAGGAGTCCGAGGCTGTCGGCATCGTCGCCCAATATGTCGCAGTCGTGGATGCGAACATGGCGGAGTGTCTCGCCCTCGGGGTTACGGTCGTCGCCATGGGAGCCGATATTGACGGGGTGCGCCACGTCGGGCCATAGGATGCAGCGGCTCACCTCGATGTCTTCGCTGCCGCCCCAGTACCACCAGCGGTGGTTGTAGAGGGCGATGCAGTCGTCGCTGGTGCGCAGGAAACAGTTGTCGATACGGACGCGGCGGCAGCACATGAGGTCGATGCCGTCGCTCCATGAACGTGCGGAGAAGCTCTTGATATTGCGTATGGTGATGTCGCTGCTCTCGCCGCCGTAGATGGTGTAATGAGCGGGATTGAGGACGGTGATGCCATCGACGAGGACATTCTTGGAGAAGGTAATCTCTACGCCACGCAACGGATGGTCGATGATGCCTCGTCCGATGATCTTCACATTTTCTGCGTGATCCACGATGAGTCGCGCCTTGACGATGGCTCCGGGTGCGAGATAGACGGTGCAGTTGGAGGGTATCTTGATCTCTTCGCCGGGCAGGTCCTTGGGGCGGTGCACGCCGGGGCCGAAGTAGATGAGGGAAGGGTTGCGGACGAAGACGTCCTGCGACGCTACACCTTGCCAGGTGATGGCGTCGGGGGCATCGGGCGAAGGTTCGTCTGCCACTACAGGCAGAGATGCATTGGCAAAGATGTGAATATTGTGGAATCGGTCGCCATCGAATTCCACGCTGAGGTATTCGGGACGTTGGAGGATTAGCTCAATGGTGCTGTCGTTGATGACGATGGGTGAGATGCCCCGCTGCGAGGGACGTACACGTACATCGTGGAAAGGAGCGTTGCGACGGACGACCTGCACCTGTACGGGCTCGCCCATATCGAACTCCGCAAAGGCAGCCTGCTGACGGCGGCGTGTGTTGACGTCGCATCGCAGCACAGGCACCGCCAGCCAGTCGCCGCCGGAGTACGGACGCACGCGTACGTTGTAGAGGTCGGACGTTTGCGGCCCGTCTTTCTCGGGCAAGGGAGAGATATGAACTTGCGCCCGCACGGCCTGCAGGCAGGTCAGCGCGAGCGTAAGTATGATGTAACGAAGGACGTGACGGTTCATTGCACAACGATTTTCTTTCCACCTATGATATATATCCCCTTACGGAGGGTGTTGTTGATGATAGACGATTGCGGGATGCGTCGTCCGCTGAGATCAAACCATTCATTATTTGGCGATTTACAATTTACCATTTGCTGGCTGATGCCGTCGGTCGTGATGCTGTTGCAGATGAGCCGGAAGTTGTCCCATACGAGCCAAGTGGTGCCGGTGGAGGGTTCTTTGATGCCAAGTGTGAGCTGTCCATCCTCGCCGACAGTGGCCTCCACGGAGAGCAAGCCGTAGTTGGCGTTGGCAGCCATGCGGTTGCGCTGGGTGTCGAAATCAGACCCAGCACAGCTCTGCTTGACGACAGCCTGCGTGGTCGCGCCATTAGCGGTGACAAAGAGATAGCCGGTGTTGCTGCCCTCGCCGTTTACCATCTGGCAGGTGACGGTGTAGGAGCCGGCAGGAAGGCCGGAGATGGTCTGCTGCATCGAGAAACCGGTGCTGTGCCACACCTCGGCGGCTCCGTTGAAGCGCTGGTTGCCCCAAGTGCCGGCGACGGTCCAGCCGGGCCAGCCATTACCGGCGAAGTCGGGTGAGGCGAGCAATGGGGTGGCGTCTAATGGCAGTTGAAAATTGGAAGCTGAAAGTTGAGCGTTGAGATAGTCGGCATGGAAGCGGTTGCGAGGGATGGCGAAGAGCTGATAGTGGGCTATCTCGATGCCCGTCTTGTTGCAGGCCAGTTCCTCGCCGTCGGCATAGCCGTTGGCGGGCGTCCATAGGCCGAGCCAGTTGCCGGGATAAGTACCGTTCTCGATGGTCCAGGCGCTGCCGGTGGAAGCGAAGAGGAAGCGTGCCCAGATGATGCCATAGGGCTGGTCGTGTGTGCGGAAGTTCCAGGCGGCATTGGCCTCGGTCTGCAGGAGCAGGCCATCGTAGTCGATATTGCGCAGACAGTAGCCGCCGTCGAAGGCTTCGAGGGTGAAGACGGCGGAAAGGTCGGTCAAGGGATTGACGGAAGTCTCGTAGAAGATGGCTTTGTTGCCGTTCTCCTTGCCTTGGGACAAATGAAGCATGAGGTCAGCCTCGTCGGCACAGAGGACGAAGTAGCTGTTTTCGACGGCTGCTTCGAGCTGTTCGACGGTGGTGATGTGCGTGTAGCCGTTCTCGGGAGTGAGCAGCTCTGTGTAGTAGGAGAACTGGGCATCCTTGAGGGTGAGGGTATAGGTGTAGGTCTCACCAAGGTAGGTGGCGGTGAAGACGAGGGGGGATCCGTCGGAGCCGCCGACGGGCACAGTGAGGGTGCGTCCGTGGCTGCCGTCGCTCCAGGTGATAGCATTGGGGTCTGTGCCACCGGGTACTTCGAGTTCGAGGACGACGGAGGAACCGGGGAAGACCTCAGCCTCAGCGGCCATCATCTCGCCGCCATCGACGGTGATGTACTGACGTGCAGGCACCACATTGAGGTAGAAACGAGCCTCGCTGACGGCACCGCTTTGGTTAGCGTACTGGCAGGTGTAGGTGCGGCTCTGGGTGACGCTGTTGAGGGTGACAATAGTGCCCTTGGCGCCGTTGTCCCAGAGGTAGTCGTCGGTCCATCCCGTGGCGGCCTCAGCATAGAGAATGACACCTGTACCGCTGAGGATCGTTTTCTCGGTGGTCTGCTCGATCTCGCCATTAACCGTGATTTCCTGGCGCATAGGATCAGCCTGGGCATCACCACAGACGGCGATGGCGAAGGCTGCCGTGCTCTGGGCGCCGTTGGCAGCCGTGTAGGTGACGCGATAGATGAAGCTGTGGTCAGCGTGGACGGTGATCTGACGGGTGGTCTCGCCCGTGTTCCACTGCCAAAGGCCTGTATCGGTAGTGCCTTCGGGCAGCTGGGGAATGAGGGTGATGTCGGCGCCGTCGGCAGGGATGGCGTTGGACGGCCCGCGGTGATACTTGTATTTCAATCCTCCGAGGTTGGTCTGGTTCTTCAGCGTCTCGCCTTTATAGACGATGTCGCCGCTGAGGGGCGTGATGGCATCTGCCTTGTCGATGAGCGGGCGGTAGTTGACCAGCGACGAGAAACCGAGGTGGTCGAAGCCACCGGAATTGACATTGTAGTTGCCGCCACCACCATCGGGGCAGAGCAGTGCGGCAGCCTTGTCGGCATACTGCAACTTGACGCCGCGCAGGCCCTCGTAGTAGCCGCGGATGCGGTCCCAGTTGGGTCGTCGCTCACCCTTGCCGCCTTCGTTGGGACCGAACATCTGCCAGCTGGCACCACGCGTTCCACGGCAGTCGGCATATTCGTATGGATACCAAGGCAGGTCGGCACCCGGGATGTCGGCATAGTTGAGCGCGCAGACATATTCGCAACCTGCTGCGATGCGGTCGTTCATGTAGGCATAGAGGTCGTCGCCTTGGTTGAAGCCAATCTGGCAGATGTCCAGTGCGCAGCAGAGCGCCATGACGGTGTGGCCCTGGTCGCGTCCGCTCTCCTGCATTTGTCCAAGATAACCGAAGGGACCGCGCTCGTCAGGCATCATGATGGGCACGAGGTTGCCGATGAACTCGTTGCAGCCGTCGTTGAAGATCATAGGCGTCTTGGTGCGGTCCTCGACGAAGGTGCCCTGGTGGTCGTACTTGTAGAACGAGACGCCCTGGTTGTACATGTGAACATCATCGCAGAGGATGCCAATAGACATGACGCAGAGGACGTTGCAGACTCCCCAATTACTCCAGTAGTGTCCCGGGCGCTCACCACATTGAGGATAGCGGAAGTTCATCCACGTGTCGTGGCGGCGACGCAGGAAGTCGATGGAGGGGTTGTACCACACGCGCACCATCCACTCCTTGAAGCGCTCGAAGTCGGCACGGCTCCAGCCGTCGTAGTCGCGCATCAGCTCGGCAGCGTTGGCAAAACCATAGCCATAGAGTCCGGCGGCGAGGGAGACGTTGGTGTTGCCGGTGACGGCTTCGGTGATGTTGCACCAGTTCATGAGCGTCTCCACGGCATGGTCGGCAAAGGCACGATCGCCGCTGATCTTCCAGCGGAGGGCGTTCTGGTAGGCAACGGCAGCACCGCGTGCGGCGTTCATGTAATTGTCGCCGGTGAGGCCGCGCTGAACAACGGGCGTAGGCCAAGAGCCCGAATTGGCCTGTGCATATTGGTTGGCGCAAAGGATCTCCCAAGCCCGCACCATATAAGGATTCCGCTCTTCGAAGATGAGTTTCTTGGCACGGTCGATGTCGGCCTGCGTGACAAGTGCGCCAGGATGTACGAAGCCCTGTTGCCCGGGCGTGTAGCTCATGGGCTGCTTGGCAGCGTAGCCGCTTGTGGCCTTGACGTTGTTCAACAGCGTGCGCAGCGAAGCGACGAACTGATCGATGACCACCTGCGAGGCGCGACCTGCATCGAGTTCGGCCTGTGCAGCCGCCATCTCTTCCTGGAGTTCGGCGACCGCGTTGGGAGCATAGCCGTCGCCGGCACTGCCCATGAATGCTTCACAGGTCTGGAGCATCGATGCCAACGACGAGAAGTCGCCCACGGAGCCGTAGCGATAGGCTTCGTCGAGCGCGGCGGTGCCTGCGGCCAGAGAGCGGACGAAGGCGTCGCTCACAGCGGTGTCGTAGAGACGGAAATCGGCCACCAGCGTCTGCTGCAGATAGCTGTCGCCATCGAACGGAGCACGGCCGATCCAGCAGTAGGAGGGATTGGCGGTGAAGGTCGAGGCGAACACGGGCATATCGGTGCGTTGTTGCACGCGACGTCCATCGATGAACAGCTCGCCCTTAGTGCCAGACTGACGGTAGAGCATGTGCACCCATCGTCCCTTGGCCGACTCGGTGCCCACTTCCATGCCCACCTCAGTGCTCCACCCGGAGGTCGCCGTGGCCATGCGCTGTGCATTGAGGCGATAGGCGGCGTAGGGGCCGAAGGTCTCGGTGTTGGCCTGCGACTGGGAGAACGCCCAGAGGAAATAGCCGTTACCGGAAAGCGAAGCATCGCGTGACACGCAATAATATACGGAAATGGTGAAATCCTCCAATTGGCGCACCAGACGTCCGGCACCTACCGTCATATTCAGGTAACCTGAGGCTTTACCCAAGTCGAGGACGTGATAGTCGCCCATCTCCACGACCTTGGCCGACCCCATGGTCTTTGCCGTGATGCCCGAGATTTCGTCCTTGACACTTGTTCCAGATACATTCTCGAAGTCGAACCGCATCTTCAGGTTCTCTTCCTGTGCTCCTGCTGTCGCCGACACGAGGAGCGCCATAAGCCACATTTTTACTTTCATAGATTTAGCTTTTAAATAGTAATCGTGGTGCAAATATAGCAGATATTTTCCAAAAAAACTTGTTTGGTACGTCTGAAATCGCCTGCTTAGATTGTCTTTCACCCATGAAAAGACGTTTCAAACACATTATTTAGACAAAACAAGCAGTCGATTCCATCCTTTTTTAATATCTTTGCAGCCAAAACCTACTAATGGTTACTGATGATGAGAAAACCGACTGCCATACTCGTGGCCATATTATTCCTGACAGTAATGGTGCACGGTCAAGAGCATTGGTCTGCAACCGACGGCCTGCCGACGGGCGAGGTGCGCCAGATTGTGGAACTGCCCAACGGGCAGATGCTCGTGAACTGTGAGGGTGTGTTCTGTCTCTCTAACGGGCGGTCGTTCGACGTGGTGCCTTTCGACCAGAGCCGCACCTATCCCCTCACGCCTTTTGCCGACAACTATGGTCAGCTGTGGCAGGGCGACACGCTCCTGTGGCTGCGCGATTTCTACCGCATCTTCCTCTTCGATGCCCATCGTCGCGCGTTCCTGCCCGATGTCGGACAGCACCTCACCGACGCCTTGCTCCAGCGCATCACCTCCGATGCAGCGACCACGCCCCTTCCTACTCCCTCACAATTCAAAATCATCGATTCCATCCATGTTCGCGACGTGACCATAGCCACGACCGACCGTCAGGGTGGCCTGTGGATAGGCACGCGCACCAATGGCATCGTCTATCAGCGCCCCCGATGCGCGATGCCGGAGCTGCACCTCGACAGCGATACCCTGATCGGTCTGGCACGAGGTGCTACACGACGCGTCGGACAAACCACGTTCGTCGTGCCCCTCCCCGACGGGCGCATCCTGCGATGCGACTCGTTGTGCCACCTCAGCTACTTCCTGCCCGACAGGCAAAAGCTGCAGCCGCTGACGCCTCAGCTGCCCGTACTGCTCAACTACCGCATCCTGGTCGGAGCGTGCCCCATCGACAGCCAATGGACTGCCGTTTACTCCCAAAACGGAGCCTTCATGCTCGACACACAGGCCGACACGCTGGCTCCTTTCCCTTGTGCACAAGAGATTGAACGCTACAGCAATAAATATAATTGCATGCTCAAGGACGACGACGGGCAGTTGTGGATAGGGACACAGAACGGGCTTTTCAACCTCAAGGGTGAGGGGAGCAGATACCTTTGCCAACACCTCGAGGGATTGGCGAACAACTGCATACGCAGTTTCGTCAAAGATCGTGAAGGACACTTATGGGCAGGCACCTCATACGGCGTCTCGCGCATCACCCCTTCCATCGTTAACCTTGGCATCGACGACGGCTTCCCCACCACGGCGATGATGGACCGTGCCGCCCTCCTGCTCGATGACGGGCGACTGGTGTTTGCCGCCGGTGGAGACCTGGCCGTGTCCTTCCGTCCCGACGAGATAATTGGCGACGAGAAATCCATGCCCGTGGTCATTACCGATATAACCATCAACGGTGAATCCATGCTCCACGATCCGCGCTTCACCCTTCAGACCCCTCACTTCGCACTCGACGCCCTTCCGCATACACATAACTACCTCACTTTCCACTTCTCAACGCTCAACTACGCCTCTCCTTCTCACGACCGCTACCGCTACCGCCTACAAGGATTGGAAACCGAGTGGAACACCTGCAACGACGGCTCCGGACTGTGTGCAGCAACCTACAAGGCGCTGCCACCTGGCAGCTACACCTTCGAGGTGCAGGCTGCCACCGCCACCGACGATTGGGGCCCCACTACCGAGATGTCCTTCACCATACGTCCGCCCTGGTGGCTAACATGGTGGATGAAAATCGTGTACTCGCTGGCCGTACTCGTAGCCCTCTTAGGCATCATCAACCTCTACTTGAAGAGAAAACGCGAGAAAATGGAGCGCGAGAACGACGACCGCGTGAACCGGCTCTTTGAGTTGCGCGAGGAAGCACGCCACCAATTTGCAGAATCGGCAAACATAGCACCTGACAAGATTTCCGTCAATGCCGAGGAGGAGGAGCTGGTTGCGCTGATGCTCAAAGCCATTGAAGCACACATCGACGACGAACAGTACAACGCCGACCTGTTGGCTCGCGACGTCGCCATGAGCCGTGCCTCATTGTACAAGAAACTACAAACCATGCTTGGCATCACACCTACAGACTTCATCCGCAACGTACGCCTGAAGCGCGCCGCACAGCTTCTGGCCGAGACACAGCTATCCATCGGCGAGATAGCCGACCGCGTAGGCTTCGTCACAGCCCGCAACTTCTCGGCATCGTTCAAGAAGATGTTCGGCGTCCTGCCGTCGGACTATCGCGCACCGAAAGAGAATCAGTAGAGGAAGCCGAAGAGCCAGAGGGGGATGAGATTGTCGTGACCACGGGTGATGTTGGCCAAGGCGTAGATGACATCCGAGGAGGCACGGCGCGGCTCGGAGGCTGAGATGCGGAAGCGATGGCCGTCAACAAGGAAGGAACCGGCACGGTCGCCCAGTCGCACGTCGTGGTAAGCCCACAGCGCATTCTGGAAAAACGTTTCATAGACGTCGATCTCCTCCATGCGGTTGGGGTAGATGGCGTACATGAGGTTGGAGTTGTGCATCATGAGGCGCGCGGGTTTCTTCGGGAACTCCTCGCCAGGGCGGTAGATGAGATTGATCAGACGGGCATCGGAGAGGTATTTGATGTAGTTCATCACGGTGGCCCTTGAGGTCTCGATCTCGGCGGCGAGCTGGCTGACATTGGGCACGGAGGGTCGTTCCACGGCGAGAAGATAGAGCAGTTTCTTGAGCTTGGTGAGGTATTTCAGCTCAATCTGCTTGATGAGCAGGATGTCCACCTCGATCATCATGTTCATGGTCTTGAGGAGGTTTTCGGAGAAATTGCGCTTCTCGAGGAAGAAGGGATAGAAGCCGTGGTGAAGGTAACTCTGGAAGAAGTTCAGGGGATTGACATGGGACAGGATCTGCGGCACGATCTGCTCGTGGCGCTGCAGGATGTCCTGTAGCGTGAACGTCGGCAACGTGTTAGCCGTCTTGAGGTTAAGAAACTCGCGGAAGGAGAAGCCGCGCAGGTTGTAGCTCCTGACGAGTCCGTTGAGCTCGGGGTTCTCTTCCTTCAGCCGCATGACGCTGGAGCCCGTAAAGATGATTCGCAAACCCGGGTTCTCGTCGTGGCAGCGCCGCAGTTCCTTGGACCACTCGGGCTGCTTGAACACCTGGTCGATGAGCAGCACTTCACCGCCGAGGATGCGGAACTCGCGAGCGAAATCGGCGAGTCCACGGCCCTGGAAGTAGAAGTTGTTCATGTTGATATACAAGCACTTTCGCGAACGAACATCGAAGTTCTCCTTGGCATATTGCAGGAGAAAGGAGGTCTTGCCGACACCGCGGGTTCCTTTGATGCCGATGAGCGGGTCGTGCCAGTCGATTTCGTCCATGAGCGCCCTGCGAACAGGCAGGTCGAGATGCTCGACGAGATAAGCGTGGGTTCTGAAAAATGCTTCCATGACGATCTTTTTGACGGCGCAAAGGTAGGTATTTTCCCCGAATCTGCAAAGTTAGAGTTTGCAAAATTAGTACTTTTCGTCAAAAAAAGGAGAAATATGCAGGGCTAACCATCCCATGGTCAACCGAAAATTGATTTCAACACACGGATGGAGCACGTCGCCCACTGCCCCACCCTCGCCGGAATGAGGATGCCGACAGGTCATCATGTCAACGCCAATTGGTCCGACATAGAAGGTCGGAGGCAGCGCCGTGAGTTCGTCCTCGAGCATCGCGGTGAGCACGTCGATGAGCTGGAGGTCAGCCCAATGGGCGAGGCGCCGTCGCTTGCCCTCCTCGGAATCGATGATGTTGCCGGCATAGACGCCTCCGGCGGTGGTCATGAACAGCGACAGGCCCTCGAAGGTAACGCTGCCGTCGGCGTGGCGCCAGAACTCGAGGGCGAAGTCGTGGCGTCGCTCATAGAGCGGCTCAGCCATGAGATAGCCCTGCAGCCGTAAGGTGCGCGCAATCCACGCCTCGTTCTTCGAGGTCAGCTCGCCGTTGTGAGCCGGCAGAAGGCCGCGTCCGCTGCCGCTCCAAGGTTGCTTGAACATAGTATCGCCCCACCGGCCGTGCCACTGCCGCGCTTCCTCCATGGTGTGACACACATGGGCTTCGCCGACGACGCTGGCGGCATAACCACCTGAAGCCAGACGCTCGTGCAGCCGACAGAGAACATCGGCGGCTGTGGCACGGCCTGACAGGGTGCGGAATGCCTGCATCTCGTCGTCCGTAGGTAACAGCGAAGGAGGAACGCCGGCACGTAGGAAGTCGTTGACGGTCAACGGGCTCCACCCCCATGGGAGGCAGAGGAGAGCGTCATGAGAGTTGAAAGTTGAAAGTTGACGAGTTGACGAGTTGACGAGTTGACAAGTTGAAAGTTGACGAGTTGACAAGTTGACGAGTTGACAAGTTGACGAGTTGAGAGCTTTTCTGTCGACGACTGTGCCATGAACATCCATGAACGAACCGTCGCGCAGGAGGATGAGGTCATCGGGCTGCGCCCATCGCAGGGGCAGGCGCTGCAGGTCGGTAGCCATCTGCAACGCCGAGGCTGGCGGCGTATAGTGGGCATCGTTGGCAGCCAGCGCGAGGTCGTTCTCAGGATTGAAATAGAGGAGGCGAGGCATTACATCGCAAAGGCATTGAAGCCGCCATCGACGACGGCGACGGTGCCGGTGACGAAGCGCGAGGCATCGGAGATGAGATAGTGGATGGTGCCGCAGAGCTCCTCGGGTTCGCCCATGCGACCAAAAGGCGTCTGGCGGATGACGTCCTGACCGCGCTGGGTGTAGGAGCCGTCGGGGTTGGTGAGCAGCGAGCGGTTCTGCTCGGTGATGAAGAAGCCGGGGGCAATGGCGTTGACGCGGATGCCCTCGCCGAACTTCTTGGCGCACTCGGTGGCCATATAGGCGGTGAAGTTGGATATGCCGGCCTTGGCAGCAGCATAACCGCAGACGCGCGTCATGGGACGGAAGGCTGCCATGGACGAGAAGTTGACGATGGCACCCTTGCCTTGCTGCACCATAGGCTTGAGGAACACCTGTGTGGGGATGACTGTGCCAGTGAGGTTAAGGTCGAGGACAGTCTGGAACTGGGCAGGGTCGAGGTCGAAGAAGGTCTTGTCGGGCGGAATGGTGGCACCGGGCATATTGCCTCCGGCAGCGTTCAAGAGCGCGTCGATACGGCCATAGCGGGCGAGGATATCATCGCAGTTCTGCTGCACCGTGTCGCGGGCGAGGACGTCGGTGACCATGAAGCAGGCTTCGCCGCCTGCGGCGAGGATGTCGGCCACGATGGCTTCGCCCACTTCCTGCTTACGACCGAGGATGACGACCTTGGCGCCTTCGGCTGCCAGGTATTTGGCGATGGCGCGACCGAGCACGCCAGTGCCGCCGGTGATGACGACGACGTGGTCTTGGATATTAAAGAGAGCAGACCCACCCCCCGCCCTCCCTGTAAGGGAGGGAGCAGTTTGTGATTGGCTATTGGTGTTTTTTTCCATAAAAATATGCTTTTTTTATAAATAAAAATTCTATTCTTGAAGGTGACTACTCTCCCCCTTGAGGGGGAGCGGGGAGGGGGTCCTCATGTTCCAAAGTTGCCAACACGCCTTGCATCTGAGCCATGGCGAACATGCGGCCGAGGAAGCTGTAGCCGGCGTTGTAGCCACGGGTTTCATCGCCCAGCATCGTGCGACCGTGGTCGACGCGGAAGGGCAATCCCTCCCCCTTGGGGGAGGTTAGGAGGGGGCCAAAGATCTTACACAACTCTATCAAATCGGCCCTTCCACCCAAATGGCTGGCTTCGGTGAAGTCGCCATTGGGGAAGATGTGACAGGAGCGCAGGTGTACGAAATGTGTGCGGGGTGCGAACTCACGTGCCATGGCCACCACGTCGTTGTAGGCTCCAGCGGAAAGGCTGCCAGCGCAGAAGGTGAGGCCGTTGTGGGGATTGGGCACGGCATTGAGGAACCAACGGATATCCTCGGCGGTTCTTACGATGCGTGGCAGGCCGAGAATCTCGATGGGCGGGTCGTCGGGGTGCACACACATATTGATGTTGCACTCGTCGCACACGGGCATGATGGCTTCGAGGAAATATTTCATGTTGCCACGCAGCTGCGCCTTGTCGATGCCGCGGTAGAGTTGGAGGAACTGGCGGAACTTCTCCAATGGTGCTTCGTCGTCCTCGCGGAAATTGCCGCTGACGAAGCCCTGTGTCTTGATGACGATGTTCTCGACCAGCTCGTGCTCGCGCTCGGGCGTCATGGTGGCGCGCAAGGCATCCACCTCGGCCAGGATGTCGCGTGCGGCCCCCCCTACGGCCCCCGAGGGGGCTTCTGTTGTTTTGCTGATAGAGGACTGTGCATCCGTGTCCCCCTCGGGGGACGACAGGGGGGCCATGTTTTTCCATTCCTCGCGCGCGCCTGACCTCTTTAATATATAGATGTCGAAGTAGGCAAACTCGGCATAGGAGAAATAGAGGTTCGAGGAGCCGTCGGCATTGGGGTGGAGGAGGTCTGTGCGCGCCCAGTCGAGCACAGGCATGAAGTTGTAGCAAACGGTGCGGATGCCCTCGGCGGCGAGATTGCGCAGGCTCTGCTGGTAGATGTCGATTTGCTCGTCGCGGTCGGTGCCGCCGTATTTGATGGCCTCGGTCACGGGCAGGCCCTCCACGCCGCTCCATCTGAGTCCTGCCGCCTC
>JAEEGL013254043.1_pt1 | contig 16253 bp, 12 predicted proteins | sample 9134231 | NCBI WGS metagenome assembly JAEEGL01 (sample SAMN16246548, study PRJNA631951) | gut metagenome | biome: gut microbiome; feature: rumen; material: fiber-attached | host: Bos | place: Iran: Karaj | collected 2018-10
AGAGGCCTGCTTCTTGCCGAGGCCATGTGGAGCCGTTATATGCCGATGGTAGGCACGATCCGGGAGGTGGTCTCCTCAAATCTGATCGGCAGGATCACATCCTTAAGCGCCAATGTCGGGTATCCGATGGAAAATAAGGAGCGCCTGAGAAAGCCGGAACTGGCAGGCGGTGCATTGCTCGATCTTGGCTGCTATGTCCTGCATTTTGCATCCATGGTATTCGGCGATCAGTTAAAGAGCATTTCGGCCTCCTGTACCAAACTGGAAACCGGTGTGGATGCGCAGGAGACGATCATGCTGACTTATCAGGACGGCAGGATGGCCAATCTGTTCGTGACGATGCTTGCGGAAACGGACAGGCGTGCCATGATCTGTGGGACGAACGGTTATATCGAAATAGAAAATATCGTGAATTTTGAAGCGATCCGCGTCTATAACCTCGAGCGGAAGATCATTGCAGAGTATGCTGCACCGTATCAGGTGACCGGATATGAATATGAAGTCATGTCGGCCATGCGCTCCATCAGGAACCGTTTCACGGAATGTGAAGAACTGCCGCATGACACGATCCTGCATACCATGCGGATGCTGGATAATCTGCGTGCGGCTTTCGGGATCGTATACCCGTTTGAACTGAACGAGGAAATGACACCTGCGGAGCTGGGTGAAGAGGCGGAGCAGGAAGAAGAGAACGCAAGAGAGTCTACCGTGAGGGAAATCTCCAATACGGCAACGCAGGAAACGGAGGAGAAGTAGAGAAGCAAAATAAATAATCAAGGACTCAGCACATAAAAAACCGGCTCACATGACGGTATGAGCCGGTTTCTTTTTATGTTTCGTAAAAGCTTACTGAATTGCATTCACTGCTTTGGTCATACGGGAAATCTTTCTGGATGCCGTACTCTTATGATAGACGCCCTTCGATGCAGCTTTGCTCAGTTCAGAAATCGCTTCATTCAGAGCAACATTTGCAGCAGCCTTATCATTCGTATCAATCGCAGCATAAACTTTCTTGATATAAGTCTTTACTTTGGACCGGATGGCTTTATTGCGTTCGGTCTTTTTATTGATCACAAGAATTCTCTTCTTAGCTGATTTAATGTTAGCCATATCACACCTCCCATTTCAGCGTAAGGATCCATGATCCTCCAGGCAGTCTGATCGAGCCCGGACACGGACGTCTCGAATCGACACACTCAAATAGTTTAGTAGAAACAGGCACTAATGTCAATACTTTTTCTTGCAAATTTGTGCCGTTTCTCCTATACTTTGTTTTGACTTATGCTTATTTCTGAAGCAATCAGGAACCAAAGGAGATTTCATGGATCGCAGTAAAATCCGCAATTTCTGCATAATCGCACATATCGATCACGGTAAATCTACACTGGCCGACCGGATCATTGAACGTACCGGACTGCTGACGAGCAGAGAGATGCAGGCACAGGTACTGGATAATATGGACTTGGAACGTGAAAGAGGCATCACGATCAAGTCGCAGGCTGTCCGTACGGTATACCGCGCAAACGACGGGGAAGAATACATCTTCAACCTGATCGATACGCCGGGACATGTGGATTTCAATTACGAAGTCAGCAGATCGCTGGCTGCATGTGACGGCGCGATCCTTGTTGTGGATGCCGCCCAGGGAATAGAAGCGCAGACACTGGCCAATGTTTATCTGGCGCTTGATCATGATCTGGATGTCTTTCCCGTGATCAATAAGATCGATCTGCCGAGTGCCGAACCGGACCGGGTTGCGGCCGAGATCGAAGACGTGATCGGGATCGAGGCGGAAGATGCACCCAGGATTTCCGCAAAAAACGGGATCGGTATCGATGAAGTGCTTGAACAGATCGTTGCAAAGATCCCGCCGCCAACGGGAGATGAGGATGCTCCCTTAAAGGCTCTGATCTTTGACTCGATCTATGATTCCTACAAAGGCGTGATCGTATTCCTGCGGATCATGGACGGACGCGTTTCCAAGGGCACAACGGTCAGGATGATGGCAACCGGTGCGGTAAGCGAAGTGGTTGAAGTGGGAACCTTTGGTGCGGGTCAATTCATTCCCTGTGAGGAACTGAGTGCCGGCATGGTAGGGTATTTAACGGCCAGCATCAAGAACGTCAGGGATACCGCGGTCGGCGATACGGTAACCGATCATACCCGTCCCTGCGCACAGGCATTGCCCGGATATAAAAAAGTACTCTCCATGGTGTTCTGCGGTGTTTATCCGGCAGACGGCGCCAAATATCCGGATCTTCGGGATGCGTTGGAAAAACTTCAGTTAAATGATGCGTCCCTGCATTATGAACCGGAGACCAGCGTGGCTTTGGGCTTCGGTTTCCGCTGTGGCTTTCTGGGACTGCTGCATCTGGAAGTGATCCAGGAGAGATTGGAGAGAGAATATAATCTGGACCTTGTCACAACGGCACCATCCGTTATTTATAAAGTACACAAAACGGACGGGACAGTCATGGACCTGACCAATCCGACGAACCTGCCCGATCCGTCCGAAATCGATTATATGGAAGAGCCGGTTGTCTCGGCTGAGATCATGGTGACGACGGAATTTGTCGGCTCGATCATGGAGCTCTGCCAGGAACGGCGGGGCCGGTATATCAGCATGGAATACATGGAAGAGACCAGAGCACTGCTGAAATATGACCTGCCGCTCAACGAGATCATTTATGATTTCTTTGATGCATTAAAATCAAGATCCAGGGGATACGCATCCTTCGATTATGATATGAAGGGATATGAGCGAAGCGAACTTGTGAAACTGGATATCCTGATCAATCATGAGGAAGTGGATGCCTTATCTTTCATCGTGCATGCCGACAGTGCATATGAGAGAGGCCGCAGGATGTGTGAAAAACTGAAAGAAGAGATTCCGAGACACTTATTTGAGATCCCGATCCAGGCTGCGATCGGTTCCAAGATCATTGCCAGGGAAACCGTAAAAGCCATGCGTAAGGATGTTCTGGCCAAGTGTTACGGCGGTGATATCACACGGAAAAAGAAGCTGCTGGAAAAGCAGAAGGAAGGGAAAAAGCGCATGCGGCAGATCGGAAATGTCGAGATCCCGCAAAAGGCGTTTATGAGTGTGCTGAAACTGGATGAATCATAAGGATCGGATCGGACTCTATATACATATTCCTTTTTGTGTAAGAAAATGCGATTATTGTGATTTTCTCTCTTTTCCCGCGCACGCGGATGTGCAGCTTTCCTATATGGATGCATTATGTAAACAAATAGACGCAACGGACGATGATCGTTCTGTTGCGTCTGTTTATATAGGCGGCGGAACACCAAGCGTGGTCGCACCGGAACAGATTGAAAGAATATTATGTAAACTAAACAAACGTTTTTGCATCGAAAAAGATGCGGAGATCACGATCGAGGTCAATCCGGGAACGGTTACGGGTGCACATTTTGACTGCTACAAATGTGCGGGGATCAACCGCCTGAGCATCGGGCTGCAGTCGGCATGGGACGATGAATTGAAACTGCTCGGAAGGATCCATGACTATCAGACTTTTCTGCAAACATTTCATGCGGCAAGGGAACATGGATTTGACAATATCAACATTGACTTAATGACCGCACTTCCGGATCAGACAGCGGAAAAGCTGCAGCATTCCCTTTCTGCGATCACGGCACTGTTCCCTGAGCATATTTCCGCATACAGCCTGATCCTGGAAGAGGACACACCGTTTTACGAGCGGTATGCCAAAGAACGCGCGGGTCTTCCCGATGAGGAAACGGAGCGTAAACTGTATTATCTGACGAGGGATTTTCTGCAAGAGAACGGATACAAGCATTACGAGATTTCCAATTTTGCCAGGCCGGGTTATGAGAGCAGACATAACAGCGCCTGCTGGAGGCGGCAGGATTACCTGGGGTTCGGTCTCGGCGCGTCCTCATTGAACCACGGTATGCGTTATCATAACAGCAGGGATATGGAAACATATCTTGCGGATCCGTGCAAGATGGAAGAAATGCTTGTTCTCAGTGAGAAAGACTGCATGGAGGAGTTTATGTTTTTGGGACTTAGGATGCTTGATGGGATTTCCGTTTCTGATTTTTCCAAGACGTTCTCAGAGCCTTTTGATGAAGTGTTCGGGGATGCGGCAAAGCGTCTGATCGATTCCGGTTTACTGGAGCGGGAAAAGGACCGTTTAAAACTGACAGATCAGGGGATCGACCACGGAAATTATGTTTTTTCATGTTTTTTGTTTCCCTGAGTGTTATTTGCTTGTTATTTCGTGATATTTTTGATAAAATAACAGTAGTTTTAAACTTTGGGGGAATATATGCATAAACTGAGTGAAGATCTGTTTCAAAATGCGGTCGATCTGAATGAGACCATCGTATTTGAATATGATATCGCAGGGGATTCTATTCGTTTTTCTGATAATCTGACCAAGTATATCCCGATTTCCCAGAATATTTCGGCATTTGTTGAGAATTTGATCACCAGAGGCAAGGTCCATGCGGATGACGTCAAGTCGGCCATTGCCTTTTTTTCGTCGCATAAGGGCGGCGGCAAGGTGCGCATGGAATACGTGCGCTTTCTTGATTTTAACGGAGAATACAGATGGTACCAGCTGAAGGGCAGGGCGCAGCTTGATGAACACGGAAAGCCTGTCACTTTGTTCGGAACGCTGACTTATATTGATGATGAAACAAAGCGAAGGAATGAAGAGGAGTCCAAGGAACACGACGAACTGACGCATCTGCTCAAAGAGAAGGTCGTCATGGGGGCGGTCGATGCCTATATTCAGAATGCACCGAATGACGTGATTCCGAATATGCTGATCGTGGATGTGGACGATTTTGAAGAGTGGAGCGAGACGCACGGCGATATCAGCGGTGACGGCGCCATCATGGAGATATCCAAGATCCTGAAACGGGCGTTCCGCAGTTCCGATATGCTGGGTCGTCTGCCGGAAGACCGTTTTGTGATCTCCATGAAAGGAGTGCATGCGGTCGGAATCCTTCTGGAGAGAGCCGCATATTTAAGGCAGGCTGTTAAGGATGTTTTCAGCGATATCGAAAACAGCGGCGGGTTGACGGTCAGTATCGGTATTTCCGCGTTGGATATCAAAGAGGCATCTTCTGAGAAACTGTATAAGAAGGCACTGGATGCTCTGCGGGATGCAAAGCGTTCCGGAAAAGATACTTACGTTTTATACAGCGGCGAGTCCGAACGGATCGATACAAGCGTAAATCCGGTCCTTTCCACCAAAGAAATGGAACTGGTCCGTAATCTGCTGGATCCGATGTGTACGTGGGCATATGCCGTTGATGAGAATTACCAGCTGCTGTATCGGAATGAGATCTTGCAGGAACGTCTGGGGAATACCAATTGCGGACTCTGCTATATCCAGAACAAAGGCTATGCGGAACCGTGTCCGGACTGCCCGATAAAGAGCATGGATTCCAAGAAGGCGAGCGTGGATGGCAACGTTTATTCGACTTCTTTAAGGACCGTGATCCCGACCCGTACGACACAGATCACGCTGCGTAACGGCAAACATATCTACATCATTGCTTCCGTCAAAGAGGACATTGAAAATCAGATCGCAGCGTTGGATGAGAGTGAAGTTCGGATCCAGAATGCGCTTTATCTGATGACGGATATCATTTGGGATGTGGACATTTCCAAGAATACCTGCGTACGCATGAAGGAAGTCAATATCGGCTCCGTCATGGACATGCGTATTGATAATTTCAAGCGGCTTCGTGACTACTATGTATCACATATTGTCTGTCCCGAGGATGCCAACGCTTTTCTGGAGGTTGCGGATCCCAAATACTTAAAACAGGAGATCCGTGTCGGCAAGCGTTCCATCTGCAGAGAAGTCAGACTGAAAAATCTGGAAGGAGAATATCGCTGGTACAATATCTATGCGACGTTCATGAAACCGGAGGATCAGGAAGATGAGTCGGAGATGCGTGCGATCATCGTCGCGCAGCCGATCCACGATTTCAAGCTACAGAGTCTGGCAGAAGCGGAGACCAAAGTCAAGTATGAGATCATGCGTCAGAAGAGTGACATTGCTCAGGAAATGGCGCTTAATTTTGAACGTACCGAGAACGTCAATGAGATGATCGGTATTCTGATCTATGAATACTACGTGCAGGAAGATTCGTATTATCTGTGTGCAACGTTTGACGAAGTATTCAAGATCGATCATAAGGCATTGTCCGGTGAATGGGCACTTCTCCGTGCCCTGCATTGCCATCAGGATGATCAGGAGAAATTCGATCAGTTTATCGAAGATATCGAGAAAACGCAGCAGACGCAGAAAGTTACCGTAAGGCTTTATAACCGTTATGATACGCCGGTATGGTATACGGTTTACGTGCAGCCTTTACGCGGACTTGATAACCGTCCGGTAAGATATCTGGGCACCTTCCAGAATGTCAATACGGAGATGGAGATCAAGGCGGAAATGGAATACCGTGCGGACTTTGATTCCATGACGGGACTTTACAATGCGGAGGCGTTTTACCGTAAAGCAACGGAATTGATCCATCTCAATGAGGAATCGATGTATGCGGTACTTTCCGTCGATATTGAGAAATTCCGGCTGATCAATGATAAGTTTGGGATTGAGATCGGTAACCGCTGTCTTGCCTACATGGGGAAGAGCATCCGTGAGATCATGCCCAAGAAGAGCCTGGCAAAACGCTACCAGGGCGACACGTTCACGGTATTGATGGAATACACAAGCGAACAGGATATTCTTAATTTCATCAATACGCTGACAAACCGTATGCGTGATAATGATACGCTGCCGCAGGGGATTTCGATCGTATTCGGCATCTACAAAGTCACCGACAAATCCCTTCCGATCCGTCTGATGTGTGACAGGGCGAGGACGGTCAGAAGACAGGCTAAGGGATCGATCTTTACCAACTATGCGGTTTATGATGATGTGATCCGCCTGAAGATGCGTGAGCAGGCCGAGATTGAAGAAGAGATGGAAATGGCACTCCACCATCATGAGTTTATGATGTATCTGCAGCCGCAGGTGGATGTGAAGACCGGCAAACTATCCGGGGCCGAGGCTTTGGTAAGATGGGAACACCCGATCAAAGGCGTCATGGTACCGGCGCAGTTTCTGCCGCTGTTTGAGAGCAACGGTTTCATTACCAGACTGGACAGGTTTATGTGGGAGGAGGCCTGCAAATATCTTGCAGATCTTCGGAAACGCGATATCGATATCCCGATTTCCGTAAATGTATCCAGGGCGCATGTCATGGAATCCGATCTGTGCAGGGTGCTGACGGATCTTGTCAACCGGTACGGGATCACAACGGATAAACTGGAACTGGAGATCACGGAAAATCTATTCGTGGATGACGTGGAAGAACTGTTCGGACAGATGGAAGAACTGAAGCGACGCGGGTTCAAGATCCAGATGGATGATTTCGGTTCCGGCTATTCATCGCTCAACATGCTCAGAAAAGCACCCGTGGATACATTAAAGATCGACCGGTTCTTCCTGGATGAGATCATGTCGACTTCCAGAGGAAAGATCATTGTTGAGGCTTCGGTCAAGATGGCCAAGGAACTTGGATTGAAAGTCATCGCAGAAGGCGTCGAAACAGAGGAACAGTTGAAGTTCTTAACGGATGCCGGATGCGACATCGCACAGGGTTATTATTATTCCAGACCGATCACGGTAGAGGAATTTGAAACATTTATCAAGGAACATTATTGATTATTGCAAAGGTTTGCACAGATTCTGAGGGGGAAAAAATATGCTGTTTGTAAAAGCGGAAGATCTGAAAGTCGGCATGCGGCTGGCGAAACCAATTTACAACAAAAAGGGTGTTTTACTGTATGAACGCGATTCCAAGCTGACGGAGCAGGGCATTGCGTCCGTTAAGAATTTCGGGCTGATCGGTATCTATATCCTGGAGCCGGCCGAGCCTTTGCCGCCCATGACCAATGACGATATCGCTTTTGAAAAATTCCAGGCGGTTGCAGTTTTCACGATCGCAGACGAACTGCAGTATGTTCTGCAGCACGGCAGACAGTCTAAAATGTATACCTTTGCCGAGAATATCATCAAGGAATACGGCAGGCTGAATCACAAGATCAATTTTGTCCAGAATCTGCGCAGCAAAGAGGACTTCATCTACAAACACAGCCTGAATGTGGCAATCCTTTGTGCGATGATCGGCCATAAAATGGGCCTGCGCTACGAAGAACACCGCGATCTGATCATTGCGGCGCTGATCCACGATATCGGCAAACTGAATGTACCGAAGGCACTTTTGGATAAGAAAGATCGTACGCCGGAAGATAAATATGAGATGAAGCGGCTTGAAAAAGACGGTGTCAGACTGTCCGAAGATGCATTCGCCGCGACCCCGAATATCAAACGTATGGTGTCTCAGGCATTCAGTGAATATGATGCATTTGAAAGAGGGGAAAAGGAAGCATCAAAGCTGGTGATCGGATCCAGGATCCTTATCGTGGCCAACGATTATGACAAATTGACGGCTATGAGCAATTATATGGAACCCAAGTCAGAGATCGCAACGCTCAAACAAATGCTGAAGCATCCGGAAATGTATGATCCGCAGGTGCTTGATGCACTGATCCAGAGCATTCATTTTCTTCCGAACGGATGCTGTGTCGAACTGTCCAACGGTGAAAAAGGTCTTGTATTACAGGCAAATGAATCGGATGTATTGCGCCCCATGGTGCTGTGCTTCTCGGATAATTCCATTGTGAATCTTGCCATGACGGGCCTGTATGGAGATCTCGAAGTCAAGGATATCATGAAGACACTTGACAATCGTTATGTCATAGACACAAAAACGATTGACAGTTTTAACGCATAGTGTATATAATATAATCTGTCTTATATCATTTCTGAATACAAATCTTTCTTTGTATTCCCTTTTTTGTACGGTTTATTTGTTTTAACAGAAAGGAGAATGAATGGTTCGTGTTGTCCATTCTGCCGGCCTGCACTGCTTAAGCGGCTATATTGTGCAGGTGGAGGCAGACATATCTGACGGCATGCCCGGCATGGAACTGGTCGGATTTCTCGGAAGCGAGGTCAAAGAGGCCAGAGAGCGTGTCAGGATGGCTATCCGTAACAGCGATGTATCCCTGCCGGTACGCAGGATCACGCTGAATTTATCCCCTGCCAATATCCGTAAATACGGAACCGGCTTTGATCTTCCGATGGCTGTCGCAATTCTTAAGGCAATGGAATGCGTGGATGGGGAATTAACGGAGGATGCCGTATTTTTCGGTGAACTGAACTTGAGCGGGACCATCTGTGCGATCAACGGGGTGCTGCCGCTGGTCCTTTGTGCCAGTCAAGCCGGTTTTCACAAATGCTTTGTTCCAAAGGAAAATGCAAATGAAGCAGCGATCGTTCAGGATATGGAAGTATATCCTGCAGGAAGCCTTAAGGAGCTGATCGCCCATCTGAACAGGGAAACGATGATCCCAAGAATGAAACAGAATAAGGAACATTTCGCGAATGAAGGTAACGGTGATGATACGTATGACCTGAAATATGTGCAGGGGCAGCCGTTCGCGAGAAGGGGTTTGGAAATTGCTGCAGCAGGTTTACATAATATTATCCTTGTCGGAGAACCGGGTGCAGGAAAGAGCATGCTTTCCAAATGTCTTCCATCGATCCTGCCACCACTGACGCTTGATGAATGTCTTGAAGTGTCATCCATATATTCCGTTGCGGGTGAACTGCGGGGAGATAAGAGCCTTTTGGTCAACAGACCGTTTGTCAGTCCGCACCATACGGTAACGGATGTGGCTTTGATCGGCGGCGGTGCTTATCCCAAAGCGGGACTTGCCGCCCTGGCGCATAAAGGTGTCCTGTTTCTTGATGAAATGCCGGAATTTAAGCGGGAAGCCTTGGAATGCCTGCGGCAGCCCCTGGAAGACGGTGAGATCCGGATCTCGAGAAATAACGGAAGTTTTCGCTATCCTGCCGATTTTATGCTTGTGGGGGCGATGAATCTCTGCCCTTGCGGGGCATATCCTGACAGGTCACGCTGCAGCTGCACGCAATCGCAGAGAAAACGGTATCTGGACAGGCTGAGTAAGCCGCTGCTGGACCGCATTGATATCTGCATTGAAGTGAAAAACCTGCAATATGCGCAGTTATCGGAAAACATCATACAGGAAGATTCGAAAACGGTCCGTAAGCGTGTGGAAATGGCGAAACAAATCCAGTTTGAAAGATTCGGGGAGGCAAAATTCAATGCATCCATGAGCAGGGAAGAGATCGGCCAATATTGTTTTCTGTCCCAAACGGGAGAAACGATCATGGAACGGGCATTCCACAAATACAACCTGTCGGCAAGAGGATATTACCGGATCCTGAAGGTCGCCAGAACGATCGCAGATCTTGGGAATTCGAGAGATATTGGTGATGAACATCTGATCGAAGCATTGCATTTCCGGTATACGGATCTGCTGAATGGCATCGGGAAATAAGTAACAGCGGAGGAAATATGGGAGAAAGAAAGGTTGAATATGATCTCTGGTGGGCTCTTGCTTCCGAAAAGGCCGGGATCAAATCCATGCAGATCATCAATCAGGTCGGCGGTGACAGTGAATGCCTGTACCGGATGAATAAAGAAGAACTCATGAAGCTCAAAGGACTAAACGAACGCAGTGCTGACTATATTATATATAGAAGAAATACATGGAACTATGAAGCGGAATGGCAGAAACTCATGAAAAGTCATATCCGGTTTATCCCATGGCATGATGAATGCTATCCGAAACGTCTGCTTCATACGGGGCATCATCCGTTTGCACTGTTTGTCCTGGGGAAACTGCCGGAGGAGGAGAAACCGGCCGTTGCCGTCATCGGTGCCAGGGAATGCAGTGAGTACGGCAGACTCTGTGCGAACTATTTCGGAAAAGAATTATCGCTTGCGGGCGTGAATGTATTAAGCGGTATGGCGATCGGGATAGACGGGATCGCACAACAGGCGGCGCTGGAGGCGGGCGGAAGTTCCTATGGAGTCCTTGGATGCGGCCCGGATGTCTGCTATCCAATGGCAAACAGGAAATTATATGCCATGCTATGCAATAAAGGCGGCGTGATCTCGGAATACGGGCCGCACGTGCCTGCGGCTTCGTGGCATTTTCCCATCAGGAACAGGATCCTGGCAGGCTTAAGTGATATTGTGCTGGTCGTGGAAGCAAAAGCAAAAAGCGGAACGCTGATCACGGTTGATATGGCATTGGATGCGGGGCGTGATATTATGATCATTCCGGGACGGATCACGGATGCGATGAGCGTCGGATGTATCAGATTGTGGCAGAGCGGAGCGCTGGTTGCAACCAATGTGGAAGACGTGTTGGATGTGCTTAGGGCAAAAGGTTTTTCCCTGTCAAAGGATGGGCATTCTTCCCGAAATGTACTCGAACAGGAAAAGAAACTGCCCCTTGAAAGCACGGAAGAATTAGTGTATAGTGGTTTCGATTTGTATGAAAAAAGCGCCACAGAGGTCATGGAGCAAACAAAACTGCCGTATCAGGAGTTCGTGAAGGCATTAACGAAACTGGAACTGAACGGGATGCTTCGTGAAACGGGCAGGGGATATTACGTGCGCGATTCGGGAGGATGAAAATGGCAAAAAACTTGGTGATTGTTGAGTCACCGGCGAAGGTGAAAACGATCAAGAAATTCTTAGGTTCCAATTATGAGGTCATGGCCAGCCAGGGGCATGTGCGGGATTTTCCCAAAAGCCAGCTCGGCATTGATACGGAACATGATTTTACTCCGAAATATATTACGATCCGCGGAAAAGGAGACATTCTTGCATCGCTCAGGAAGAACGTAAAAAAGGCAGATAAAGTCTACCTTGCAACTGACCCGGACCGCGAAGGCGAAGCTATATCCTGGCATCTGTCCAAGGCCCTGAATCTCGACGAAAAGAAATTCTACAGGATCACATTCAATGAGATTACCAAATCTGCAGTCAAAGAATCCCTAAAGCATGCCAGAAAGATCGACATGGACCTGGTCAATGCGCAGCAGGCAAGGCGCATGATGGACCGTATGGTCGGCTATAAGATTTCCCCGCTTCTCTGGGCGAAGATCAAGAGAGGCTTAAGTGCCGGACGCGTACAGTCCGTAGCACTCCGGATCATCTGTGACAGGGAAGACGAGATCAATGCTTTTATTCCCGAAGAATACTGGACGGTAGATGCCAAACTGAAACTCGAAGGCGAAAAGAAACCGCTGATCGCACATTTTGCCGGAAAAGGCGATGAAAAAGTACAACTGCATTCCAAGGCGGAGGTTGATGCACTGCATCGCAAACTGCAGAATGCCGATTATCAGGTGGAGGAAGTTAAGCGCGGCACACGTACCAAAAAGGCACCGCTGCCGTACACGACCAGTACCCTGCAGCAGGATGCCGGGCGTAAATTGAATTTCACGACACAGAAGACCATGCGGATCGCGCAACAGCTGTATGAAGGCGTTGACATCAAAGGAAAAGGGACGGTTGCCCTGATCAGCTATTTAAGAACGGATTCCACGCGTGTATCGGAAGAAGCGCAGGAGATGGCAAAGCGCTTTATCGGCGATACATACGGAGAACAGTATGCTGCACAGGTAGCGACTGTGGCAGCCGGCAAAAACAAGATACAGGATGCGCATGAGGCGATCAGACCCAGTGATGTGGAGATCACGCCGTCTTCCGTGAAGGACTTCATTTCCAAAGACCAGTACAAACTGTATCAGCTGATCTGGAAACGGTTTGTTGCTTCCCGCATGACGGATGCGCAGTTTGAAACAACGGCAGTTACGATCCTTGCGGGCGAATACAGTTTTCATGTTTCCGCGTCCAAACCTGTTTTCGACGGTTTCATGTCGGTCTATACGATCGATGACGAGGAGAAAGATGAATCCAATGTGCTGCTGAACGCCATTGAAAAGGATTCCAAACTGAGCCTTCTGGAATTGGAAGAGAAGCAGCATTTTACGCAGCCGCCGGCACATTATACGGAGGCGTCGCTGGTCAGCGCCATGGAGGAATTCGGGATCGGAAGACCCAGTACCTATTCTCCGACGATCACGACAATTCAGGCACGCCATTACGTCACCAAGGAAAATAAGAATCTCTACGTTACGGAGCTCGGAGAAGTCGTCAATAATATGATGAAGGATGCTTTCCCGAGTATTGTGGATACGGGATTCACGGCAAATCTGGAAGGACTTTTGGACCGTGTTGAGGATGGAGAAGTAGACTGGAAAACGATCATCGAGAATTTCTATCCGGACCTGGAAGCGGCTGTCAATAAAGCGGAAGCGGAACTGGAACAGGTTACGATCCGCGATGAAGAATCGGATGAGACCTGCGAACTGTGTGGCAGGACCATGGTCATCAAGTACGGACCGCACGGGAAATTCCTGGCATGCCCGGGCTTTCCGGAGTGCAGGAATACCAAACCTTATCTGGAAAAGATCGGCATCAAATGTCCGGTCTGCGGCAAGGAACTGGTTATCCGCAAGACCAAAAAAGGCAGAAAGTTCTACGGTTGTGAAAGCGGTACGGACTGCAGTTTTATGTCCTGGAACAGGCCCGTTGAAACGCCCTGCGAAAAATGCGGTTCCCTGATGGTGATCAAAGGAAACAAACTGGTATGTACCAATGAGGCTTGCGGCTTCATGACAGAACGCAAAAAAGATGAATGACATTTTGCCGAATTGTCGGAAATCATTGATTTATATTTGTAATTGTGCTAAAATTTACCCAATACAGAGTGAAGGGGCAAAGTACACATGAGTAGTGTTCAACTGTTGGACAAGACGCGGAAAATCAACAAGCTTCTGCATAACAACAATTCGAGCAAAGTTGTATTCAACGATATCTGCGATGTACTGAAAGAAATCCTGCGATCCAATGTTTTAGTCATCTCACGCAAGGGGAAGATCCTTGGCGAGGGGGAGCTGAAGGAAATCGGCGCGATCAACGGCCTGCTGAATTATGCGGTGGGTGATTTTATCGATAAAATGCTGAACGAAAGGCTGCTGGATGTTCTTTCGACAAAGGAAAACGTGAATCTGGAGACCTTCGGGTTCGACAAAGAAGAGTGTTCCAGATACCAGGCGATCGTTACGCCGATCGACATCGCGGGTGAACGCCTCGGTACTTTGTTCATCTATAAGGTTAAGGATTCTTATTCCATTGACGATATAATATTGTGTGAGTATGGCGCAACCGTTGTCGGGTTGGAGATGATGCGTGCCGTGCATGAGGAGAATGCGGAAGAGAGCCGCAAACTGCAGGTTGTAAAGTCTGCGATCTCCACACTTTCATTTTCCGAAATGGAAGCCATCACACATATTTTTGACGAGCTAAACGGAAACGAAGGAATCCTGGTGGCCAGCAAAATCGCCGACCGGGTAGGGATCACACGTTCCGTGATCGTGAACGCACTTCGAAAATTTGAAAGCGCCGGTGTGATCGAATCCAGATCTTCGGGCATGAAAGGAACCTATATCAAGGTGCTTAATCCCGTGATCTTCGAAGAGATCGAATCCATGAAAAACAATCGATAAACGCCGGTTGCGTGGAATAGAGAAAACGGACTTTCCAGGAACAAACGGACTTGTATCTTACGGATATAAGTCCGTTTTTGCATATTTTCGGAGGAATGCATCAAACGCTATGTTGTGGGGAAAGCCACGGCAACCCACTTGATATTGTGCTTTTTTCGCAAAAAGCCCTTGTCTTTTTCCGATTATTATTTATAATAGAATAGAGTAGGAGGAGTATATGATTACATCGGGCATTTTTGATTATGTGAATGTGATGGAGAAGGCGGCAGACGGCGCCTGGCTTCGTAATGAAGCGATCGCTCACAATATTGCCAATGTGGATACACCGCATTATAAACGGCAGGATGTTTCGTTTGAAGCGGAGTTAAAGCATGCGCTGAAAGCATCCAAGTATGTATCCCTTGACGAAAAAGTCAAGAACCTGAACGAACGGGACAGATTATCCCATGTTGAGCCGCGTGTATATACAGACTATGCCGGCTTTTCGTACAGGCTTGACGGTAACAATGTCGACATTGACAATGAGAACGTGGAACTTGCATCCAACCAGATCAAGTATAACGCGATCACACAGAGCATTGACCAGGAATTCAAGAATCTGAAAACCGTGATCAAATAGTCGTTTCAGTAATTAAGGAGGGGCTCTATGAGTATTTTCAGTTCATTCGGCGTGAACGCATCCGGTATGACGGCGCAGCGTTACCGCATGGATATTATTTCCCAAAACGTGGCGAATGCCAACACAACCAGAACGGAAGACGGAACGCCGTATCGCCGCAAGGTTGTAACATTTCATGAGAAGACCACGAATCCGACGGAATTCGGGACGATCTTCCGTAAGAGCCGCGGCATGGATGTGGGTGACGGCGTAAAAGTCGCGGGTGTTTACGAAGATCATAAAGAAGACATGAAGCTGGTTTATGATCCTTCTCATCCCGATGCGGATGAATACGGTTATGTGACATATCCGAATGTTAATATCGTAACGGAAATGACAAATATGATCGACAGTACCAGGGCGTATGAAGCCAATGCGACGGCTTTCACGGCCAGCAAATCGATGGCGATGAAAGGACTGGATATCGGCAGAACGTCCTAATCCAATGAAAGGAACAGATCATGGACATTAGTTCCCTGTTAAATGTCACATCCGATGCCGTAGCCAAGACGGCCTCGTCCGCTTCCACGAAGCAGGCACAGGATGTGGATGAAAGTTTTACTTCCATGTTTCAGTCGGCGCTCAGTAACCTGCATGATACCAATGCGCTGCTGAATGATTATGAAGAGGAAGAGATCAAATTTGCACTGGGTCTCACGGAGAATACACACGATCTTTCGATCGCCGCGGCGAAAGCCTCTACCGCTTTGAGTTATACGGTGGCGCTCAGGGATAGGTTTCTCGAGGCTTACAAAGAGATCCTGCAGATGCAGATCTGATACGCTTTTTTCTCTCTTTGATAAAACTTCTTAAGAAGAAGGATTTGCAGTAATGGATAGTATCATGGAAAGACTCAGACAGATTCCGCAGAAGATTCTGGACTGGTGGAACAAATTTACGGCGAAGCAGAAGACGATCATCATCAGCGTCACTGCCGGCGTGATCCTTGCGCTTGCGATCCTTGTCACGATCCTGACAAGGCCGCAGTACGAAACGCTGATCACATG
>JAEEGL014711032.1_pt1 | contig 16253 bp, 12 predicted proteins | sample 9134231 | NCBI WGS metagenome assembly JAEEGL01 (sample SAMN16246548, study PRJNA631951) | gut metagenome | biome: gut microbiome; feature: rumen; material: fiber-attached | host: Bos | place: Iran: Karaj | collected 2018-10
AAACAATTCCTCTGCAAGGCCGTCGGCGAAAAGCATCTGTTGGTCGGTGAGGTAGAGGAATTCTCGTGTTTGCGTGAGGCGACCTTGGGCTATCAAAGGTTGGGCGTGTTGTTCGCAATAGGCCGAAAACCTTTCACCCATCTCGCGTTTCAGCCATTTTAGGTCAATGCCCCAGTGGGTGCGCAGGCGGAGCATGACGTATTCGTCGTACTGCTGCTCGAGGGTTAATTGTTCGACTTCCGACACCGAATTCTGGACACGCTTAGCGTCATTGCGAGGAACGAAGCAATCCAGATACTGAAGTTCTTTGTCTGGATTGCTTCGTCGTTCCTCCTCGCAATGACTTGAATGGACAGAAAAAGCTTCACAATAATGCTCAACGCTTGAAATGTTCCATTGTCGAGAAATCCCATCGTAGGAATGCGCCGAAGGCCCGAAGCCTATGTAAGGCGTCCCAAACCAATAGCTAGAGTTATGCTTAGAATGCATCCCACAACGGCAGAAATTGGAGATCTCATAATGCAGAAAACCGTTTTCAGCGGCACGATTACAGAGTATTTCATAATCGCGCAAGGCATCTTCCTCGTTGACGGGAGGTACCTTTCCTAGTTCGATCTGTTTGGTCAGGATGGCATTGGGTTCCAAGGTGAGTGCGTAGGCCGAGAAGTGGTGGAGACCATAGGCAAAGAAAATGTCCAAATTCTTGTTCCATTGCTTAACATTGGAAGTCGGTAGGCCATAGATGAGGTCGATGCTGATATTGCTGAAGCCTGCTTGCTTGGCCCAATCGATGCATTGGCGGGCATGTTGTGAGTCATGGCGGCGACTCAGATACTTCAAGTCGTTGTCAAAAAAGCTTTGGATGCCGATGCTGAGCCTGTTGAATCCGATTTGTCGCAACCCTTTGAGGTATTCCAACGACAGCGTGTCGGGGTTGGCCTCAAGGGTGATTTCGGCATTAGGGGCAACTGGATAATGCGTATTAATAAGGTGCAGCAGCTCGCCGATTTCTTTTATGGATAGTAAAGAAGGCGTGCCGCCTCCGAAATAGATGGTGTTGATGGTGGGCATGCCGTGATTACCCTTCGGCGCGGGGGATTGCGGGTCAAGCTCGCAATGAGGCCCGCGCTGAAGGTACTGCTTCCGATCCACAATCTCCGCTTTCAAAGCCTCCAAGAAGCGATCTTTCAGTTTCAAGGAAGGCAGCGAATAGAACCCACAATAGGCGCATTTCGAGTTGCAGAAAGGGATATGGATGTAGATGCCAGCCATGGTGCAAAAATAAGAAAAGTCCCGCATTTGCAGGACTTTTCAGGTCTTTTCTGTTTACTTCTCAATAACTAGTTTGAGAGTCTTTTCTCCATTGTTGGTTTTGAGACGCACGAAATACACTCCACTTTGCAGGTGGCTGATGTCGATTGTCTCTAAGTTTTCGTTGATGCTCAACACACTTTGACCCATGATATTGAACACTTCTACTTGAGTGAGACCAGCACCTTCGACATGAAGCGTGTTCTTGGCAGGGTTCGGATAGATCTTGTCCTTTTTGCTGTATTGAGGGACGGCATCAGGAATCACCTCTACCGAAAGTGGGGCGCAGGCCGACCCGCAGTTATCGTCGAACACAGCGATAACAACGTATTCGTATGTTTGGAAGAACTCAACCTCGTTATCCACATATTCAGGCATTTCCAAAAACTCTTGCAGAAGCTCGCCATTCTTCTGGATGAGGTAGCCTAACAGATTGCCCGTTGAGCCAGGTTCAGGCTCGGTCCAATGCAGATACACTTGTGATGCATCTCCGCCGGTTTCTGCTTTCAAATCGCGGACGGGATTGCAGCTTACAACCACCTCTTCTTCGCGAATCCACCCCATACGGTCGTTGCTACCTTTGTAGGTGCCAAAGACCAGGTTTCCAACAGGTTGGTTCAAGGCGTAGGCCGTGACATACACGGGGTCATCAGGAGAGAAATTCTGCACATAGGTCAAGGTGACGATTTCCAGCATGCCGTCACCGTTGATGTCGCCGAGATTGGCTCCATTCATAAAGGAAAGACCTTGTGGACGGAGCGGGAAGCCCTCAGTCACTTCGGTGCCATTCATCTCCCAAGCACGGATGTAGCCTTGCTCGCTATCCATCAGGTTGAAGTCGGTGATGATTTCGTTTTCTCCATCGCCGTCGATGTCGGCCACGGAAATGAAACCTTCGATACCCGAAGTCAGGTTGAGCGGGAATCCAGGAGCCACGTTGCCGTTCATGTCGTACTTGTAAAAAACGTTGCCTTCGCCCGACACGCCCATAAAGATGGTGTATTGGTTGCCGTTTTTGACCACTGTCGGAGCGGAATAAGTCCAATAGGAGACGGGTTTAGGCCATCCTGAGCGGTATTCGCCTGTTCGGGCATCGCGCACATAATGGTTTGGGTTGTCGCCATGACAGGCTCCCACAAAGCTCCAGTTGCCATCGCCTTCGAAATCGACCACGAGCGGTGACTGATAGGAGTATTTGTAGGCTTCTTCGCTGTCCACCCTATACATCTCTTCGCCAGTGTGACTGACACAATACAAAGCGGAGGTTGTTGAAACGAACATTTCAAGGAAGCCGTCACCGTCGATGTCGGCTAAAGTAGGCGTAAAGGCGGGAGTTGAGGGTAGCTCGAAGGGAAAACCTTCGATCTCTTCGCCTTGTAGGTTCCAAGCATGGATGCCAGCTGAGATATTGGCCGAGGCCTTTCCTCGACCGCAGAATATGATCTCCAATTCACTGTCGTTGTTGAGATCGGCCAAAACGGGAGCGCAGATAAGCGGGTTGTTGTTGGTGACCGTTGCCATCAAGACGTTGCCCGAAGCATCGAAAACGTTTATGCCACCACGGGCGTTGCCATAGGCAGTAAGGGATACGATTTCAAGTATTCCGTCTTTGTTGATGTCGCCGACGGCAGCTGGGTATTGGGCCATACCACCAACAAGGGTCTGAGTCCAAAGCACATTGCCTTGCCCGTCGATGACGTTGATTTCTTCGTTGTGGCAAAGGATGATCTCATCGGCACCGTCGTTGTTGAGGTCGGCAAGGGCCAGACCACGCATGGGTTTGTATGTGGTGTTGGAGCTGAAGCTTAGCGGGAAGCCAGGCATGGGTGTCAAGGCGTCGCGACTTGTTGGCGGTAGCTGGGTGAGTACGCTTTCGGTTTTGATGATACCGTCTTCGTCAATGAAAGCGCGTGTGGCAGGTTGCTGTGCTGCCAAGCCTAATGAAAGGGAGAAGAGGGCAAGCAATAGTAGTGTCTTTTTCATAGTCGTTTGTTTTAGTAAATGAAAAAGGCCGTTTCATTTGCCGGAATCACCAGCGAATGAAACGGCCAGTAAGTTTTTGATATTAGCTTATTCGGTGGAGATTATTTCTCGCACTTCTTGCAGCCGCCAAGGCATTTGTAAGCCAGACCAGCGAGGCCGGCGCCAACAAGCGGAGCCACGATGAACACCCACAAGTGGCTGAGAGCCGAACCACCAGCGAAGATGGCTTGTGAGATGGAACGTGCAGGGTTGACCGAAGTGTTGGTCAGCGGGATGCTGATGAGGTGGATGAGCACCAGGGTGAGGCCGATGGCCAGACCGCCGAACTTGCCGTTGGCGTGACGGTCGTCGGTGACGCCGAGGATGACGATAAGGAACACGAAGGTCAGGACGGCCTCAATGATCAAGGCGCCCCACATGTTGATGTCCCAATAGTTAGGACCGCATTTGGCGAGGTCGGCACCAAAGTCGTTGGCAGCAAAGTTGCCAGGTTCGATGTTACCGCATTTCACAATACCATAGATGAGAGCAGCGGCGCAGATGGCGCCGATGATTTGGGCCACCCAGTAGATGAGCATGTCTTTGAAACTCATGCGGCCATTGGCCCAAACGCCGAAGCTGACGGCGGGATTGAGGTGGGCACCCGAGATGTGCCCCACACCGTAAGCCATGGCCACAACGGTCAAACCGAAAGCGATGGAAACGCCAAGGAATCCGAAGGCTCTACCGGCGAAGACGGCAGTACCGCAACCGCCAAACACCAAAACGAATGTGCCGAGCAATTCGGCGAAGAATTTGTTACCTGTTTTCATAACGTTTTGAATTTTAATTAGTTATTAGTAAAATCTGATCAGTTGTCCGATTTATGTCCTCTTAGGTTGCTTTAGTTTGAATACTGCAAAAATACAAAAATCTTATCAGAATACAAATTTTCTTGATTTTTATCGTTTTGATGTTTTTTTCCTATTTTTGCGCATGATAACTAATGTATTATGATGGTTTATAAGAAGATATTCCTATACATCTTTTTTGTGTTCCTTACGTTTTCGGGTATGGCGCAAGGGCAACAATCCTATCGTTTCACGTTGGAGGACTGCCTGCGTTTTGCTTTTGCCAATAGTTATGAGCGAAAGACGATGGAGTTGACGGGTAAGTCGCTGGAGACCTCATACGAGCAGTCGAAACAGCAAAGATTGCCTAGTTTGAGCGCTTCGGTGGGACAAAATTTTTCGAACAACGAGAACGGCTGGTCCACATCTGGCAACGTAGGTGTGGGTTCCTCAGTGACGGTTTACCAAGGTGGCAACATCAACAATACCATTGAGCAGAACCGACTTAACGTAGAGCGCAATGAAGTGCAGTTGCAACGCTACGACAACCAACTCACCTTACAGATTTTGCAGAGTTTTCTCACCATCCTGGGCAATCAGGAGTTGATGAGTTACCAGCAAGAGGTGCTCAATACCAGTCGCGCGCAATTGAAACAAGGTCAGGCACGTCATCGTTTGGGGACCATCCTCGAGAGCGACCTTTTACTGCTTGAGGCTCAATATTATAGTGACTCGAACAATGTGGTGGACACGCGCATCAACATCGAGAACAACCTGCTGGATCTTAAAGTGATGCTCTCGATGAACCCCTCCGACGATTTGGAAATTGTTGCTCCTAACACCGATAACCTTGAACTGTTGAAAGAGACCCTGCCTACCGAAGAGGAGGCTGTCAGCCAGGCTATGGAAACCATGCCCGACCTGCGCATGAGCGATTACGACATCCGCTTGGCCGAGAAGAGCGTCGACCTTGCACGAGGCAATTATTTCCCGTCCATCTCGGCCAATGCCAATGTGGGCATGGGCATCTTGTCGTATGACAGTGAAGGCAACTCAAAATGGTATGGCACACCGACCGAGTCTTTAGGCATTTCGATGAGTGTCCCTATTTACAGTCGTGGACAAACCAAGGCCAACGTGAAAAAGAGCCGCATCGCCTTGGAGCAGGCACAATTGGATTACGAACAGTCGACGCTTTCGGTTCGTCAAACAGTGGTTCAGGCTTACCGAAATGTGGTGTCGGCCTACAATGCTTACCAAGTCTCGCAAGTCAAGGAAAACGCCTACAGCAAGAGCTTCAATGCCTACAACATGCAGTATCAATACGGTAACATCACCACGGTGGAATTGCTGCAACAGCAAAACAATTATCTGAACGCCCTCAATTCCTATATTCAAAACAAGTATTCACTATTGATGAAACGGAAGATTTTGGATGTCTATATGGGCATTCCAATAGGGTTATAAGTTGAGAGTTTAGAGTTTAGAGTGTAGAGTTGTAGGGCTGTCACATCGTGCCAGCCGCAAGAAAAACGAAAATCGAATAAACGATAATATGAAGAAGAAAAGAAAAATATGGTTGGTTATCCTGGGCATCGTCGTTTTGGCCATTGCCGCGATAGTCATCGTCAAATTGACGAAATCAGCAAACAAGGAATTGGTGATCCGAACCCATGTGGTGGAAGAGTATACCGTTGAGAATACCGTCACGGCGACGGGTACCATCGAGCCGGTGGAGACCGTGGAAGTAGGTACGCAGGTTTCTGGTAAGGTGGAAAAAATCTATGTCGATTACAACGACGTAGTGAAGAAAGGGCAGCTGATGGCCGAATTGGACAAGCAGACGCTCAACCAAAGCCTCAGCCGAGCGAGAGCAAGCCTCACATCAGCCGAGAGCCAGCTCAACTATGCTAAGCTGACTTACGAGCGGACCAAACAGCTCTATGAGGCGAATGCCGCCACCTTGGCTGCCTATCAAGAGGCACAGAACTCCTACACCCAGGCGCAGATGAGCAAGCGAAACGCACAAGCCTCCTACGACCAGGCGCGAGTTGACTTGGCTTACGCCGAGATTTATTCGCCCATCGATGGCATTGTGCTCGACCGTGCCGTGGAGGTGGGTCAAACCGTAGCTGCCTCGTTCAGCACGCCTACCTTATTCACTTTGGCTAATGATTTGACCAAAATGCAGGTGGAGGCCGACGTCGACGAAGCTGACATTGGTCAGGTGAAAGTGGGACAGCGTGTGACTTTCACTGTCGATGCTTATATGGACGATGTGTTTGAAGGCACTGTGAACCAGATCCGTATGAAACCTACCACTACGAGCAATGTGGTGACCTATACTGTCATTATCGAGGCCCCCAACCCAGACCAGAAGCTTTTCCCGGGCATGACAGCTAGCGTGACCATCGTCACGGAAGAAGACACGGGCTTGGCCGTGCCCGCAGAAGCTTTCAACTTCACGCCAGACGACGCTGTACTGAAGGCTATGCGTAAACCTGAAAAGCCTGAAGAAGGACAGACCCCCGGTCCACCTCAAGGCGAACATCCAAAGATGGATGGAAAGGACAGCCGTAGCATGGTATGGCTGAAGAATGGCAACAACATGAATCCGTGTCCTGTGAAAGTGGGCATGAGCGATGGCGCCTACAAGATCATTGAACAAGGTGTGCAGGCTGGCGATTCAGTCGTGTTATCGGCGCAATTTGTTGCCAAGGAGAAGACCGTGAAGAAGGGTGAGAATCCTTTTATGCCAGGCCCTCCCGGTAGGAATAGGAATAATAACAATAATAAAGGCGGCAACTCGGGTGGCCAAAGATAATCATGAGCGAGCGGCAATCCATCATCAAGGTTGAGAACCTCAAGCGGACGTTCGTCGTCGGCAGTGAGGAGGTGCATGCCCTCAAGGGTGTGTCGTTCGACATCTGTCAGGGCGAGTTCGTGAGTATCATGGGCTCGTCGGGCAGTGGCAAGTCGACCTTGCTCAACATCCTCGGTTGTCTTGACCAACCCACTGCAGGCGAGTATTACATCGATGGCATCTCTGTGAGGGAAAAGACAAAAAACGAGCTGTCGGAAATACGTAACCGCAAGATTGGCTTCGTGTTTCAGTCATACAACCTCTTGCCACGTACCTCGGCTTTGGAGAATGTGGAGCTGCCTTTGGTGTATAATCCTGAGGTGTCGCACCGCGAGCGTCACGAGAAGGCGCAACATGCCTTGGAACTCGTGGGTTTGAAAGACCGCATGGGTCACATGCCAAACCAGCTCTCGGGTGGTCAGCAGCAGCGTGTGGCCATTGCACGTGCTTTGGTCAACGACCCTGTCATTGTTTTGGCCGACGAAGCCACAGGTAACCTCGATACCCGCACTTCCTACGAAATCATGAGCCTTTTCCAGAGCCTTCACGACCAGGGCAAGACCATCGCCTTTGTGACGCATGAGTCAGATATTGCAGTGTTTACCAGTAGAACGATATTCTTGCGCGACGGACACATCCTCCGCGATGAGCCTGTGGCGACCAAATCGGCGGCGGAAGCGTTAGCTGCATTACCCAAAGATAACGACTATTGACCATGGATATATTGAATCTCATACGAATATCGGCGAAAGCCCTGTTGCGCAACAAGACGCGCACAGCTCTATCCATGCTCGGCATCGTGATTGGCATTGCCGCCGTTATCGCGGTGGTCAACTTGGGCGAGGGACTGAAGCAAAGCACGTCCAACCAGCTCTCCGACATGGGCACCAACCTCATCATGGTGATGCGTGCCAACCAAAGGCGTGGCGGCGTGAGTTTGGGTTCGGGCAACGTGCAGTCGCTCAAGGTCAGGGATTGTGAGTTGATAGCCAAAGGCGCCAAAAACGTCACCATGGTCAGTCCGGTGGTGAACAGCGCAGGGCAGTTGGTGAACGGCTCCAAGAACTGGTCGGGAACGGTGTATGGAGGCTCGCCCGATTATTTGGAAATCAGGAAATACGAAATTGCGACAGGTGTCAACTTCACCGATGAAGACGTGAAGAAATACGCCAAGGTCGGCTTGATAGGCCAGACCATCGTCAAAGAGCTATTTGACACAGGTGAAGACCCTATCGGCAAGACCATCCGTATTGGAAACATGCCTTTCAAGGTCATAGGAACGCTGAAGGAGAAAGGCCAGAACGGCATGGGTATGGACCAGGACGACCTTGTGGTGATGCCATACAGTACTGTGCAAAAGCGCATGTTGGGCGTTGACTATATCCAGCAAATTGTGTGCTCTGCTGTTTCCGAGGATGTGGCAGAGGCCGCCGTGGAGGAAATAGAAAGCATTTTGCGTGTCTCTCACAAGATTCCTGACGGTGGTGTGAACGATTTCGAGGTGCGCACCCAGCAGGAAATGTTGGAGATGATGTCGTCGATGACAGGCATGATCACCACTGTACTGGTGGCCATCGCATTGATATCCTTGTTGGTGGGCTGCATCGGCATCATGAACATCATGTATGTCACGGTGACTGAGCGCACCAAGGAAATTGGCCTGCGCATGTCAATCGGTGCCAAGAACTCGGCTATTCTGATGCAGTTCCTCACCGAGAGTATCATCTTGAGCTTAATTGGTGGCGTCATCGGGTTGCTGTTAGGTATAGGCTTGTCGTATGTCGTGTCGTTGGTGATGTCGATGCCGTTTATTGTCAACGTGCCGTGGATGTTCATCTCTTTCATCTCATGCGCCATTTTGGGCCTCATTTCAGGTTTCTTCCCCGCTTTGAAGGCTTCACGCACCGACCCGATCAACGCTTTACGATATGAATAATATTTGGCCTATGAACAGATTCAGCTCTCTTTTCGGTGTAGACACCTATCTGCCAACCAAAAGAATCGTAATACTATCGTTTGTCATTACGATGGCATATTATTTTCTGTTCACGCTGAACCATTATTTTGCGAGGCCTTCATTTGACAACCAAGAGACTGAACAAACGCTGGACGAGGCTAAAGACGGTTCGAAGACGATGCAATTTGACGATGCCCGAACGGCATCCCATGAGAGGAGAGGAGAAGCCCCTGTATCGCGGGAAAAGATCAGAAGGGATTTCTATAAGAAGGTCTTGCTGAACATCCCGTTAACCTTCATCATGGTTTTTGCGGTGCTTTTGTTGTGCAGGCATGTCTTTCGCCGGAACATCAAGAGGCGTAGCGATGAGGTCAGTGTGATTGTTGTGGGAGCCTTGGTGATTACGTTCGTGTTGAGTGCCTTGTGTACGCTGTTTCAGTTATACATTTTTCCCGATAGGCCTGGGCCGCGAAGAACGGTGTTCCAATATGTCATGAGAGGCTATCTGGGCGACTGTTCGTTGATGGCCATTGCAATCTTGGCAGTGTATCTGATGCGATCTCAATTTCGCGAGAAGGTTGCCGATGTGGAAAACGAGACCCTTCGTGCCGAGAATATGGCTTCGCGCTACGAAGCCTTGAAAAACCAACTTGACCCTCATTTCCTCTTCAATTCGTTGAATACGTTGCGGTCGTTGATTGGAGACGACGCCGAAAAGGCGGAGGATTTCAATCAGCAACTTTCGGGCGTGCTTCGCTATACCTTGCAAAACAAGGAAGTGGTGACCTTGGCCGAAGAGCTAGACTGTGTGCGTTCCTATTGTAGGATGATGAAGATGCGCTATGGCGACAACCTTCTCTTTGACCATTGCATTGACCATGACACATACGATGATTATTATGTGTTGCCGCTTTCCATCCAGGGGTTGATCGAAAATGCCATCAAGCACAATGTCATTTCATCGAAGCAGCCTCTGACGGTGCATATTCATACCGATGATAATAACCATCTGATAATCAGTAATAAAATACAACAAAAAATTGGCAAAGAAGATGGAGCTGGAATTGGTTTGGCCAATTTGGCTGAGCGATATCGAATAAAATGGAACGAAAAAGTTGAAATTTTTAACGATGGAACGAATTTTAGCGTAACTTTGCCTCTTAAACAAAAAGGATAATCACTATGAAAGCACTGATTATTGAAGACGAAGTCATGGCTGCGAAGACGCTGAAGAAGCTTCTTGTGGAGGTCAGCCCAGGTGTTGAAATCGTTGGCGTACTTGAATCCATCGAAGACAGTGTGGATTGGATTTCGAGCCATTCCATGCCCGACCTCATGTTTATGGACGTCCATTTGGCCGATGGCTCGTCGTTCACCATCTTTGATCGCGTTACAATCACTTGTCCAGTCATCTTTACCACGGCATACGACGAATACGCCCTCAAGGCCTTCGAGGTAAGCAGCATCGACTATTTGCTGAAACCCATCAGCAAGGAAGCCTTGGAGCGTGCCATGAATAAATACCGTGCATTGGTGGAAAAGCCTGTCGGCAATGGCCAGATCGAAGCGCTCCTGACGCAGTTGAGCGAGAAGAAGAAGTTCAGAAACTATTTCCTGTTGCCTGAGCGCGACAAGTTTATCCCGTTGCCGGTCAGCAACATCGTCTATATCTACATTGATGCCAAGACGTTGAAGATCAACACTACGGATGGGAAGGTGTTCTATATGAACCATACCTTGGACGATGTGATGAGCGAGCTCGATCCGCATGAGTTCTTCCGCGCCAACCGTCAGTTTGTCGTTGCCCGTCAGTCCATTAAGGATGTTTCGGTGTGGTTTGGCAACAAATTGGCCATCAACCTTTATGTTGAAACGCCCGAAAAGATTATCGTCAGCAAGGCTCGAGTGGCAGAGTTTAAGACTTGGTTTACAAAGCAATAAACTGATATACAGCTATTTGTAATAAATAGCAAAATTTTTTGAAGAAAAAACATTGTGGGAACGAAAAAAGGTTGTACTTTTGCACCCACAAAACAACGATGCTTCCGTAGCTCAGTTGGTAGAGCACCTGACTCTTAATCAGGGTGTCCAGGGTTCGACCCCCTGCGGGAGTACTTCAAGCAAGCAAACCCTAATTGGCGATCAGTCAGTTAGGGTTTTTTCATGCCTATATTTGGAGTGTTTTTGGCCTCATTGTAGCTTAAACCCACATTCACAGCAGAATACTGGATCTCCAATGATGGCATTGCCGCATTGTGGACACACCGGCCCATCTGACGGGGCCTTGTCTATTGTTTCTTCGACCTTTTTGGGCGCAGGGGCGCCTATTGGGTTTTGTCTTAGGCTTAAAACATAAGCGTCAGGCCCGTTGGCGTATGCACCGTATAAATACACTCCGGTAGATTCTTCAATTTTGGTTTCTTCTTTTTCCATATCGATATTTAATCTAGGACGCTAAACCCTTCTGTGGCAAAGGTCTCCAATTCGTTTTTCTCGTTGACATAGATGTAATATGCTTCTATGCCGTCCATGCTCTCAATGAGCGGCAGCGACTTCTCCAAACCCATCACCATGCAAATGGAGGCCAAGGCGTCGGCCCAAACGGAGTTTTCGGCCAATACGGTTACGCTGAGCAGCTGATGCTCGACAGGATAACCTGTGTTCGGGTCGATGCAGTGGGAATAGCGTTTGCCGTTGCGCTCTACGTATTTTCGGGTGCTGCCCGAGGTGACCAAGCCTTTGTCGCGTAAGGCCACTCGGGTTTGTACCACTTGTTCCGAGTCCCAGCTGTCGGCAGGCTTCTCGATGCCCACAATCCACGCATCGCCATTGGGCTTGCAGCCCTTGGCCATGATCTCTCCGCCCGTGTCGACCAAATAGTTTTTGATGCCGCGACTATCCAAAAATGAGGCAATCAGGTCGGAAGTGTATCCTTGTGCAATGGCATTGAAGTCCAAAGTCATGGCAGGGTTGGCTTTGACAACCTTGCCGTTCTCGATGCGTACGTTACGGTAGTCGACCAATCGTTTTAGGCTGTCGATGAGTTGTGGCGTGATGCTGTCGCCATGTTTGTAGCTGAAACCCCAAGCGGCCACGATGGGCGAGATCGTGGGGTCGAAATAGCCATTGGATAGGCGCGCAGCTTCTTGGGCGATATTGAAGTTGTCGATAAAGATTGCGTCGAGCGCTACGTCCTCGTTACGGTTGACTTTGGAGATGACCGAGGTGTCGACCCACAGGTTGACCGAAACATCCACGGCATGGAAGATGGAGTCGATGCCGCGCTGGAAGTTACGATCCAAGGAATCATAATATGTGATGGCATAATAGGAGCCTTGCGCCTGACCTTGGAGGATCATCTTTTTAGGCTGTTTCCCACATGACGCAAGAACCATCAGCCCTATCATCAATAAAAGTATCTTCTTCATAATTCCAAACTAAAAAGCAATAGAAGCACTGTATTTCCAGGCAAAGTTATCCCACACATTGGGCAGGCTATAGGGTCCGTAACGGTAAAACACGCCCAAACCTAACTTAGCCATGGGGTTGGCCAGGAGCCCGTCGATGACGATGCCACTCTCAAAGTAACCCTTTTCCATAGTCTTGAAGTTCTTGTCGGGGCAGGCCTCGGCGCGCTGCATGTCGCCCCAGCCGATGTTGGTGACGATTGAGAGCTCGGGCTTGAACACTGGTGAGTTGGTCTTCCAAAGCATGCCGCTGAAGTTGTGGCTCAGATAGACGGCAACGAAGCGGTCGCAGAAGAACTCATCCAAGCGCATCGTGCTGAAACTTCCAGGGGAGTACATGCCGAAGCGCTCGTAAGTGCCCAAGATGTTGAATGTCTCCATGACAGGACAGGTCTCAGTAGCATAACCGGCCTGCAATAGGACCTTGGCGACACCGAGATAGGGGGTGTAAAAATTCTTCGAGGCTTCAAACTTGAAGCGATCGTATTCATACTCGCCCCCCAACACGTTGGGGAAGGCGTGTTGGTATGACATCCAAACGATGGGGTAGAGCGTGCCTAAGGAGCGGATGCCTTGTGGGGTGCTGAGGAACTTCTCTTTATAGGCAAACCTGAGTTTGAGCTCGGCTACGGTAAAGCGGCCTTCGGTCGGTGCTTCGGAAGGGCTGAGGTAGAACTGTTCGTTGTAGTATTTGTGGCTCCTACTGAGGTTGAGGTAAGCCTTGAAATGCTGGGCGAATCGGGTCGAGAAAGTGATGTCGAAACGGTCGCGCCGCGTGCGGATGTTCTCGTAGAAGGTGTATTTGTAGTTGTCGGTGGAAAAGACAGATCCGTTGTCCAACTCAAGCATGCCGCCAAACTCACCCATAGGTTCCGACTTGCGGTTGTATTGGAAACTGAGTTCCATCTGCCGTTGACGGTTGAGTTTCAGCCTCAGCCCACCGCTATAGTCCCATGACTTGATGCGCGTCCAATAGCCAAACGAACCGTTGATACAGAACCAACGTGAGAGTCGGTCGTTGGTTCTGCCCCCTAAACCCAGATACACACCTCTGGTGCTCGAAATGTTGATGATATGGTCGAGGTCAAGGTTGAAGCATCCGATTGGGAGGGCGGATTCGGTCATGAGTTTGTCGGTGAGGCCTAGCACACGGTCGAAGATGTCGGTGCCCTGAGTGAGGGAGTCGACAAGGCTATAGGTGGCTTTCACCCGTTCCGTCAGCGAGTCGATGCGGTGCGCGTCCCAAAAACTCTCGTCGCGATAGGCGGCGTCGGGGTCCACTTTGACTTCGATGTCGGAAAACTGTCGTTTGCTGATGTCGAGGTTGATTTCGATGTCGCTTAAGTAACTCTTTCCGATGGCAGCCATGGGGAAGGTGGCATCGTCCATGCTGACCACCATGCTGGGAAAGATCAGATTAAGGTTCAGTTGCTTGGGAAACCATTGTCCTTCCACTTTTTGGTACAGCTGTTGGATGTCGGCGGTGAAGAGGCCGTCTTGTCCGTCGGGTGCGGCTTTCACACTTTGCAAGGCCCAGCCGTCGCTGTTGACGGTCATCGTACCCCGCAGCCCGTTGAAGGAACTTCCACGCATGGGGTGGAAGGAGATCACATAGAGGGAGTCGCCCTGCCCGATAGGATGGGTCGATTCCAAGGTGAAGAAGTAGCGTGTCTTGCTGCCTCGGCTGATGGGGTTGACGTAGTCGGTACCAATGATGTTGACGGTTTCATCGTAGAAACTGACGCTCTGCATGCTGCTGACCATGTACATGAAAGTGGGCTCTTTCATGCCTGCAATCTTGGTGCCCAGCACGTGTTGCAACTTGCGGTCGGGCGCCATGAACAGTACTTCCGAGGCGGTCTCCATCACCATCAGGTCGCTCTTCTTCATGATGCTGTCGAAGTAGTGCAGGTCGGCCATCTGCATGGCCGTGTCGTTGGCCACGGCCTGGCCGAAGCTGCTGCTGTCAATGGTGATGACCATCTTGTCGTATATGTTGTAGCTATACGAGTCGAGTGAATTGGGATTGTTGGCCTTGCGGTGGGCCATCAAGCTGTCGATGATGCGATGGGCAGGGTTCTCGCCAGCCTCAACGGTGACTTCGCCCAATTCAAAAGTCTTGGGTGTGAGGGCAACGTTGCATTTGTTCTGGCCGATTTGCAAATTGATGTCTTTGGGCTCGTAGCCGATGGATGAAAACTTCACCTTTGTGATAGGTTCAGTGGCGGCAATGCTGTATCTGCCGTCGATGTCGCTGATGACACCTTGTAGCCCGTCGTTGATGACTACATTGACGAAGGCCAAAGGCTGGCGGTTGCGCTCATCGGTGATTTTGCCGCTTAAAGCGTGTGACTGGCCGAAAAGTGTTTCAGCCGAGAGGATGAAAAAAACGAGGAATAGGAAGGGAAAGACCTTTATGCCGACGGGAACCTTCATTCTTTAGTCTCAATTAGATAGATGACTTCGTTGTCACGCTTCATCAGATACTGCTCGCGAGCCACTTTCTCCATGGTGACCGTGTCAGTTTGCAAGGCTTCGAGGTAAGCTTTGCTTTCCGGCACTAGCTTTTCATAGTATTCGATTTGCTGTTTCTTGTCATTCAGCGAACGGTTCAGTTTGAATTGGTCGAAAAGATTGAACTGGTCGATGAAAAGAATGACAATGAGAAACAGCAATGTGGCGTACACATAGCGGTTGTTGAGTTTGCGTATGACTTCCTTGAAGGTCATATGGTCTTGGCGTTTTTCGGTCTGCAAAGGTAATATAAATCGATGAACCTAACGACCTTTTTTCTTATTTTTGCGCTCATAAATCCAATAAAGTTATCAACAATAATTCAAAACCACTTAAAAAATGAAAAAAGCAATTGCAACAACAAAGGCTCCCGGAGCTATCGGACCTTACAGTCAGGCTGTTGAAGCCAACGGCATGGTGTTTATCTCGGGTCAGCTGCCCATCAATCCTGCCACGGGCGAGATGCCTGAAGGTGTTAGTGCCCAGACCGAGCAGAGCATGAAAAACCTTGAGGCCATCCTCAACGAGGCAGGATGCACCTTCGACAATGTGGTGAAGTCGACATGCTATCTGGCCGATATGAGCTACTTTGGCGAGATGAATGCTGTGTACGCCAAATATTTCACTGGAGACTGCCCTGCACGCGCCGCTTTCGCCGTAAAGGAGCTGCCTAAGAAAGCCTTGGTCGAAATCGAAATGATTGCCGCAAAATGAAAATCGTCTTTTTGGAACCGTTGGGCTTGAAAGTCCAGCAAATTGAAGCGGCATGCGAGGGCCTGAAAAAAGCAGGCCACGAGGTTGTCATCTTTCCCGACCGCAACGAGAATCCCGATGAGTTGAAACGCCGTGCCGAGGGTGCGGAGGTCGTCATCGAGAGTAACATTCCGTTGCGCAAGGATTTCTTGGATGCCTGCCCCAATTTGAAGATGCTTTCCATCGCTTTCACTGGCCTGGATCACATCGACATGGAAGAATGCCAAAAGCGTGGCATCGTCGTGAAAAATGCTGCGGGCTACAGCACCGAGGCAGTGGCTGAACTGGCTATCGCCATGATGATTGACGTGTATCGTAAAGTGCTAGAAAACGATACGATTACGCGTCAATATCAACGGAAAGGCATCATGCCTGGACGTGAAATCGGCGGCAAGACCATCGGCATCATTGGCACGGGCAACATCGGTCAACGCGTGGCTAAGTTGGCCAATGCTTTCGGCTGCAAAGTGTTGGCATGGAACCGTACGCCCAAACAAGTTGAGGGAGTCACTTTCGTGGACAAGGAGACTTTGTTGAGGGAATCTGACATCGTCACTTTGCACATCGCTTTGAAT
>JAEEGL016353849.1_pt1 | contig 16253 bp, 12 predicted proteins | sample 9134231 | NCBI WGS metagenome assembly JAEEGL01 (sample SAMN16246548, study PRJNA631951) | gut metagenome | biome: gut microbiome; feature: rumen; material: fiber-attached | host: Bos | place: Iran: Karaj | collected 2018-10
AAAGTGTTTCGTTGAAGAAAACGCTTTTTATGTTAACATCGGCAAACCTGAAGGCGACGTCGGCGTAATCCCGCAACACAGAAACTACTTGATTTCCCTGATGGATATCGCGTCATGCGGAGGAATTTGCCTGAAGAAGAACGGCGTCGATTACACTTATACTTTACATAACACCGACGGTCATATCTCCGTCAGCATAAACGATATTACTCCGGATGATAAAATCGAACTCCGGACGGAGAAGATCGCGCGCGTGAAGAATGAAACCATCAAAGAATTAAAAATCGCGCTGATCTCAAAACTTCAAGGCTCAAACAATGCAAAAATGAGATTCAACAGATTGCTTACGGATGACGAAAGCAATACGGCGTATCCTGCATTAAAAGGCCCTATCGGCGAATTGTTTGCGCTTGATTACTCCGATACATAAGGAATACCGGCGTACTCTGTGTTTTTTTTCATTGGCCGCGGACGGCAGATATCATACAGTTTGCCGCATCTTTCATCAAGCGTTCTCGCTTCTCCTCGCGGAGCTTCGGAAAGGTTCATGATCACCGGTACGCAGGCTTTTTCCCGGAGCTCGTGAATCATCGCTCTGCCGGTCTGGCTCATTCCCAAAACGCGGATATAAGGCTGCGGCTGTTCAAGCGACGCTTTATTGATCCCCAGTATTGAAGAAACAAGGATCTGACGTATTCTTGCGTGCGTATACCTTTTTGTTTTAACTGCGTCATATAAAGCAAACAGATCGGATTCATTTTTGATGCAGCTTAAAATCCGGTTTTCAAGGCCTTGGTTTACAGCGTTGACTTTTAAGAGATCATCTGCGGTTTTATTGCAGAGAACAGCCATGGCGGCAGCCGAAAATTTCTCTTTATCCCCCGGCAGCATTCCCTGTTCTTCTTCTCTTAATAAAACTTCGTATACGTTTTGAGGAACGACCGCCTCAACCTCTGTCCATGAACGGCAGTATATCAGTTCTCTTATTTTTTTTGCGCTGCAAATACCCCTGTTGACGTCGTCGGAATCGTGCCTTACTTCCCTTTTTACCTCATGGTAATCCGCACACACGCCGATGTCCTTTATTGCTTGTAAGTATTCTATTGCAAGAATATTATTCGGATCGCGCAATATCTCCGCCAGGTTTTGATTCTGTTCTTCTGCGATACGCTGAAGCGCGGATGCAAACGTTACGCCTTGCTTCAAACAATACTCCGCTGCGGCCTGGCGGTAATACGGCGCGGATAAGTCTTCAACGGCTTTACTGAGCATTTCTGCGGACGCAGAGGCGCCGAAAGAGAGCGTTCCGGCAAGGCCGGTCTGCTTAATAACCTCAACCGCGCCTCTCGCAAAGTGTCCCGCGCCTGATAGTACGTATTTTGCCGGAAGCTCCACCACAAGATCGGCGCCGTTCTGTACGGCGAAGCGCGCCCTCGTAAACTTATCGCATACTGCGATTTCACCGCGCTGTACGAAATTGCCGCTCATAATGCAAACGATCCGCTTCGCTCCGGCGTCTCTTGTTCTATTCAGATGCTGCAGGTGTCCGTTATGAAACGGATTGTACTCGCATACAATAAAAGCTGTTTCTTTCATCGATGAAATCCTTAAAAATAATACTTGAAAATTACTGTTCCAACGTATATAATAAACAAGATATAAATCATATTCAAGTATAAAATATCCTCGGAGGGTAAAAAATGAAAGTTTTGGTAATCAATTGCGGCAGCTCTTCATTAAAGTATCAGCTTATCGATATGGAAACTGAAAACCTGCTTGCAAAAGGTATTTGCGAGCAGATCTCTTACGACAACTGCACCTTCACGCATACCGTGACCGATGCCCCGGAAAAAAGCTGTAAAAAAATGTCCATGCTGATGGCGGACCATAGCGCAGCGATCAAAATCGTTCTCGATGCTCTTACAAGCAATGAGCGCGGCGTTATAGACTCTATGGAAGAAATACATGCCGTCGGTCACCGCGTGCTCCACGGCGGTGAAAAATTCAACGGCTCCGTACTTGTAACGGATAAAGTTAAAGAAGCGATCAGAGAGTGTTTTGATCTGGGGCCGCTTCACAATCCGGCAAATTTAATGGGCATTGAAGCTTGCGAAAAAATTATGCCCGGCGTTCCTCAGGTTGCCGTATTCGATACCGGCTTCCATGCCACCATGCCAGATTACGCATATATGTATGCTCTTCCCTACGAGTATTATGAAAAATACGGCATCCGTCGCTACGGTTTTCACGGCACTTCGCACCGTTTTGTAAGCAAACGCTGCATCCAGCTGCTCGGCGGCAAAGCAGAGGGCACCAAAATCGTTACCTGCCACCTCGGGAACGGTTCTTCCATTTCGGCGGTCATGGATGGTAAATGCTTCGATACCACGATGGGCGTAACGCCGCTTGAAGGGATCCTGATGGGTACACGCTGCGGCTCGATCGATCCGGCGATCATCCCGATCATCATGAAAAAAGAGGGCCTTTCTCCCGATCAGATAGACGCCGTTATGAATAAAAAATCCGGTATGCTCGGGCTTACGGGTACCGCTGATAACCGTGAAATAGAAAACAGAGCAAAATGCGGCGACGAAAGAGCAAAACTTGTTGAGTCCATGCTGTGCCATCAGCTTACCAAATACATCGGCGGCTTTGCCGCTGCCATGGGCGGGATCGACGCCGTTGTATTTACCGGCGGCATCGGTGAAAACAATCCGCAATACCGTACGAGAGTTGCGGAAAAGCTGCGCTTCCTCGGTACGGAAATCGATGAGGAAGCAAATGCAAAACGCGGCAAGGAACTTGAGATTTCCGTTCCCGGCTCTAAGCTTCGCATGTTTGTTATCCCCACAAATGAAGAACTCATGATCGCGCAGGATACGAAAGAGATTTGCGAATCGCTGTGACATATCATATAGTAAAACTGCAGCCCCATAAAAAGGGCTGCAGTTTTTTGTTTGTATATCGTTAATGATTGCTGTTGAAATACGCTTCTATTCCGTTGAATATGCCGCTTGCCAGCCAATACTGAGTATTATCCTGTGACAGCAGATTTCCTTCGGTTGGATTTGTTAAAAAGCCGGTTTCAACAAGCACCGAAGGACAATTATCCATTCTGGTAACGTAAAAAGGATAAAACTTGATTTTTTTATCTACCTTCGCATAGTTTGGATCGCCGGATGAGTATATCTTCGTTTTATACACATTTGCAAGCGCGGCGTTGATCTCCTTTGCCAGAGGTTGAGAATAGGGGCGGAAATAGAACGTATGTGTTCCGGAATCGGCCGGATTATCCGTGCCGTCACAGTGGATGCTTACGTAAATATCCGGATTCGCACGGCATAGTATTTCTGCGCGTTCTTCAAGCGTGTACGAAGTATCGGAAGTCCTTGTAAGAACTACCGCAGCGCCTTTGCTTTCAAGCATGGCTTTCAATTTATAGGCGATCGAAAGCGTAACGGTCTTTTCCGCAACGGAATTATCCGCGACTGCGGTTCCCGTCATAGCCAGTCCGCCGTGGCCGGGGTCTATCATGATTGTTTTCCCCTGCAATGCCCCGTTTACCCTTTTCTTAAAAGAGATCACAAGCTGCTGACTGTCGTTGCGATACATATCAAATCCGTAAAACTGCCCCTGTTTTTTCAGATACAGTCTTAATATGAGATTGTTATCTCCTTCTTTATATAGTTCTGCATGGCTGAATACAGACGAATTATCAAAAGTCAGCATCGAAGTGTTATAAAACTCTTTTGAATAAAAGAATCTTACGTCAATGTATTCAGGTGAAAACTCGGAAACGTTGTAAGAATAAGATTCGTATCCCTTGTTGTAGGTTTGAGGCAGACACCTGACGGTTACGGGTGAAAACCAATCGATGTTGAATGTGATATCTGTAGCATCCGCAGCTGTATCATCTACACTGCTTACCGCGATCCTGTTAAGCGGCATTACATATCCGTTATTGATAAGCTCGCAGTCCGTACCGTAAACCGTTATACCGGATTGCATCACATACCAAAGGTTCCCGCCGTCCGTTACTTCAATGGATTTTAAGTAATCAAACATTCCGGCGCACAGAGTGGAATTATCTGCATGGAACGTATCTTTTTCTCCTTTTACGCCAAGCTGCTCCGTATCGTCTTTCAATATTTTACACAGCATTGCCGTTCCGAGGCCGTTATTTTTATAAGGGGAAACCACGTCGCCGTAAGTGAACTGATTCAAGACGTCAACATTGCCGCTTCTGACCGAAGGCGCTATGCCGGAGGTCGCTTCATCAGCATCCTGCGTCTCTCCGCGATGCAGCACAACGATCTTTGCCCCCGATACATATTCCGAACGATCCTGCAAGGTAGCGGTAAAGGTAACGTTTCCCATATCCGTATCCATTTGCGGATTTCCGGCAAAAGCAACCTGGCAGGAATAAAACTGATATCCGGCCGGAATCTCTGCGTTATTGTTTGAAGACGGCGTCATCATATATTCCGCGCCGCCTACAGAACAGCGAACCGATGCGCCGGAAAGACAAACGGCAGAAATAATGACGGCGGAATCGCCGATCGCATAAAGCGTTTCCTGCGGAAAATAGGAATATATGAATTGCGTATTGTTATAGACATTGAATTCCAGCGTTTTGCCGCAGTTGAAAAACCGGAAAGTGTTTTTTCCCGAGTGAAGGTCTGCTCTGTATATAAAAGCACCGGAATTGCCTACGACTGTCTTATTGCAAATCGTTTTGTGTCCCTGTGCGCCTTTCCCTGTAAAAATAACCTGATTGTTATTGGAATCAACGCTGATCGAAGAAACAGTGAGATCTTTATAAGCGCCTTCAAACAATAAATACGACAGCCGTACTGAAGAAGAGTTCACGTTTTTTCTTAATGCTGAAGCACTGCGCAGAATGCTGCCGCAAATATTCTCGCAGTCCCACAATGCCCTGAACTGATCGCAGATCTCCACGGAACTGCTCCACTCCGACTGATTTGAACAAACAAGGTCGTTTTTATGCTCACAATAAAAAGTTACGTCGGGATATTGTGCAGCCAGACTGTTCCACCATGCGAGAACCCCGCCGAAAGGCAGAGCGTTGCTGCGCATGGACGTCCCCTGAATTACGGCAAAATCGCAAAGGCCCGTATTCAGGACCGAAACCGTATCCTGTGAGGCATATTTTGTGTTAGTATCGTTGGGAAGAGAAACGCCGAACTTGATTCTCCCGAAATAAGAGCTTTTTAAGAAATTGCCGAAATACTGCGCTCCGTTAAACAGCGAACCTTCCGCTTCCATTTTGTTACTGTTCAACAGCACCGCATCAAACTCGTAATTCTCAATATAATACCGAATATTATTATTGCTGATCTGCCCGTTGACATATATACAGTCATCATTAAGCACAAGCACGTTATAATAATGAGCAGACTTGCCGTATTTTAATACTTCTCTCAACAGATCCGCCTGATTGCCGCTCTGATCGACTGCTCCGGTATACTCATGCAGATAATCCGGCGTGATAAATAACGTATCGGCGCGAAAATTCCTGAAACAGTCAAAATAACCGGAAAGCTCGGTTAAAACATCGTTATAAGCTGCCGAAGGATTTTTAACGGAAGAAAAATCTTCCGTCAAATCAACGCCTACTGCGATAATGTTTTCCGGCATCGCCGTATAAGGTGCGGAATCGATACGTAAATCACCGCTGCCTATGCCGATAACCTCGACCGTACGGTTTTGTTCACCGCTTCCAATCAGCTTTTGAATGGCATTTGTTATACCCTGCGGGAGCGCTCCCGTAAGATAAAGGCCGACGGATACAATGATTAAAGAGACCGTTAAAAATAATAACGCTACTGTAAGATACTTTTTTTTGTTCATTCAGAGTTCACCGATGGTTAAATGTCGTTATCCGATTTTTTAATTTCACTTACGGAGGATTTAACTTCTATTCTGTCGTAATATTCTTTGAATCGAAGAGAATACCGCACCAGACGTTCACAGGTTTTACAGTAGAATAATGCGGAAAAAGACTGATTGACCGTTTTCCAGTCGCTCATTCTCGTCATTTGTTCGCCGCAGATCTCGCATTTGCATTTCAACCTTGTTTTATCGATTTTCGGGCTGTTGATATTTGTAATGTAACTTGCCTTAAACAACAGTTTCTGGTAAAAAGCGGCGTCGCAAATTACTGCATTGTTTAACAGTACCTCTCGGTTGAAACACTTTTTTAGGCAACGCAGGCCTAAAAGGCTGTCCTCCAGCGCACGGTGGAACTGACAGTCGGAAATATCTATCCCCATTTCCGTTGCGGCGTTTACAAGGCTGATTTGCTGATTGGAGGCGCTTACGATGAATTGCTGGCAGTATTTTTGCAGATCAAGATACTCCGTTAAAAAAGGAATCCCGATCTTTTTACAGAACATAGCGTAATTATCGTACAATACACGTATATCAGAGTTGCCCCAGGACATGAAGATGCAGTTACGGTTCCCTATCCATTTTGAAAAATCCGTTACGGCTTTCTGAAAACTGACGCCTGAAGTCATATCTTCGTTTGAAATGTGTGTAAGATTCTTAACGCGCCCGCTTAGTTTTTTTATAAGCTGCGAGCGAATGATAACCGAAAACGTATCAATGACCTCAAGCTCATCGTTTACCATTACTGCGCCGATCTCAAGGATCTCGTTAACGAAGCATTTGCGGTATTTATTATATGAATTGTTCCATTCAAGATCCATGATCACATAAAACATAATTCCGCATTCCATTCTCATTCATTCTTATATTATATATTAACATACACGTATTTTCATTTCAATACATAATTATGCCAAATTGACTTTTTTAGAAATCCCTGTTAATATAAATCGAAAGAAGAAAATCAGAGGCTTAATATGATAGAAAAAAGGAACTATATAATAAATTCACGTATTGATCTCGGTAACGAACCGATCAACGGGCAAGCGGTAGGAAAAATCAGCGAATGCCGATACGGGTTATTTCCCGCCGGCTACAACGCATGTGAGATGATAGCCGTTTACAATCTGCTTAAGTTAAACGGCTACCGTGACTATCCGTTTGCCGATATCTGTTTTGAAATGTATAAAAAATCATGGGCTTTCTGGGGCTTGTTCGGCTCTAACGTATTTGCGCTGTACAAATTCTATAAATCGCACGGTATCCCTTATATTAAAACAAAAAAATATAAAGAATTCCTGAAACTTTTAGATAAAAACAACACGGGAATGCTTTCATTCTGGAACGGCGACACCCCGTTTAAGGGAATACATACCGTATGCATAAAAAAAGATAACAATTCGTATATTGTATACAATATGTATAATAACGTGCCTGTTCCCGTCATCTGCAGGTCTTTTGCCGAAATCACTCTCCCCCGCCGGTTTATTGTTGGATATGCGATCGAAAAAAAACCGAATTGATCTTATTTATATATTGCAAACTTTTTTTTGATTTGCTATAATAAAATTAACAAATGAAAGGAGTTTGTTGATTATGAAAACAAAGAGCTTCAAAGCGTATATTGCCGAATTTATCGGCACTTGCGTTTTGGTTGTATTCGGCTGCGGTACTGCATGTGCTGTCGGCTGTAGCGATCTCGGCGGATACCTTTTAACCGCTCTTGCATTTGGCCTGGTAATAGTAGCTATGGCTTATTCCATCGGCAATATTTCCGGCTGTCATATTAACCCTGCCGTATCTTTGGCGATGCTTATCAGCAAAAAGCTCCCGCTTCGTGATTTTATTGCATACGTGATCGCGCAGTTTTTAGGCGCTATTGCGGGCGCCGGCATACTTTACGGCATTTTCCGCGGCGCTGAAGACGCCACCAAGAGCCTTGGTTCTAACGCTTTGTTTAACGGTGAATACATTAAATCGCTTATAATTGAATGCATTCTTACCTTTGTGTTCATTTTTGCTATTCTCGGCGTTACCTCAAAAGTAAAGAACGCGCAGGTTTCCGGTCTCGTAATCGGTTTAACGCTTACGCTCGTCCACATTCTCGGTATCCACTTTACCGGAACCTCCGTGAACCCCGCCAGAAGCTTCGGTCCCGCGCTCCTTGCTCAGGGAGAAGCCTTCCCTGTCGTTTGGGTATTCATCGTAGGTCCGTTCGTTGGCGCTGCGCTTGCCGCGCTCGTCTGGAAAGCGATCGGCAACAAAGATTGATCCGTTCAAGCCTGAATAATAAAGCAGCCTTCGGGCTGCTTTATTTATGCGATAATTACGTTAATACCTATTTACAAACACATTTTATTGTGCTATCATGCAAGTAACCCATATTGAAAGGAGCATATGATTATGAAATACGTTTGCGATGTGTGCGGCTGGGAATACGATGAGGAGCTCGGCGATCCCGATAACGGCATTGAGCCCGGTACGAAATTCGAAGACCTTCCCGATGATTTCGAGTGCCCGGTCTGCGGCGTTGGAAAAGACAGTTTTTCTGAAGACTGAATAATATAAAAGCGGCTGTGAAAAGCCGCTTTTTCATTTGGATCAATCTAATGTTATCTTTTCGGCGAGCGCGCCTGTCGCTTTTATAAAATCGTTTGGCGCAATAAACAATTGCACGCCGATGGCTCCGCCGCTTATAATGATTTCGTCATACTCCTTACAGGAAATATCGATCACCGTTGGATATGCTTTTTTCATTCCGATCGCGGTGCAGCCGCCGCGAATATATCCGGTAACGGTTTTCAGATCCTTTACGTGCAGCATTTCAACATTCTTTTCTTTTACTGCCTTTGCAGCTGCCTTAAGATCCAACTCTTTGTCAATCGGGATCACAAATACATAATACGCCGCGCTTTTGCCCGAGCATACCAGTGTTTTGAAAGTCTGGCCGTAAGGCTGTCCCAACTGATCCGCGATATGGACGCCGTCAATGAAGGCGCCGCACTCGTAATAATTAGCCCTGTAATGGATTTTATTCCTATCCAGAATGCGCATGGCATTCGTTTTTAAAGTTTTTTCCGCGGCCATAATGCTTACCCGAAATATAACAATGGATTATACGCTCATGGGCTCAGCGCCTTTTTGTACAGGCGCAATATTCGCCGAATTCTTCTTTTTATCTATATAAAGAACTTTTATCAGAAGCATAAATATACATATTATTATGCCGATAACGGATGCGGTAGCGCCAAGCGTCAATCCCCTCGGGATATATTTAAACCGTATCGTATGCTCTCCGGGCGATAAAGCAAATCCGATAAGGCCGTTGCCTACGGCAACGATCTCTCCGTTTTTGCTGAGTTTATGATCCTCGTCGGCATAACTCAGCTTTTCACCGTCTACATAGATGCTCCAGCTTTTATCGTAAGGGATCGACGTAAACAAAAAGCCGTCGTCGTTGGTAACGCTTATCGTACCGGTAAATTCCGTCTCTTTGAATTCTGCAAGCTGAATCGTACCGTTTTCGCGCAGATTGTTATAAGCCCGTTCAAACTTTTCCTTATTCAGTTTGACGGCGCAAAATGTCATTGTTCCCGCACTGTTGGCGGAATCCATCGTATACTCAACGCTGATACGGTCGCCGGCTTTCCGCTCTCCCATATCCATTATAAACGGCTGAATGCTCGTACTGAGATAATTATAGTATAAATCGTCTTCTGCCTTAAATTTTATGCCGGATATTCTGGTAGACCCGGCGTATACATAGTATCTGCCGTCTTCCTCAACGTCAATAATCACTTTTGCGGTCGCATTTTGTGATGCATCCGATTTGGTAATATAAAATGAGGTACCGGCGTTGATCGTGAAGAGACTTAAAGAATTGATATTCGTACCGTCGTAATCCGTTGCGTCAACATGTTCAAAAACACCGCCGACGCCTGCGGACAACCTTACAAGTTCGTTCTGTATCTCGAAAGGATCAGAAGAAACGGTGGGATCCCAGGAAAGAACAGAATCTTTAACCGAGAATGCCAAAGGAAGATAATACTCGTTTTTGTACGCGTCGAAGGGATCAACGGAACCGAGCTTTGTGTATCCGTATCCTTCGCTGAGAAGATCGGCGTTATCGTAAATATACCGCAGCGAGAAGTATGCGTTAAAAACGGGCGTCTGCGGGTAATACGTATAGCTGTTGATATTGTTGCCAAACAACCCCAGTTTTTTCATCATGGCGGAGGTGCTCTCGTACGCCATCGAAGAGAATACCGAAACGCCGTTATAGCCGTACCAGGACGGATCCATCCTCGCGCGGAGCTTGGAAAGCTCTGTTCTGTAAAAAAGTTCTGTTTCTTCTTTTTCAGTTAAAGAAACAACTTCACGATACGCGTTATAGTCCGAAGTATAATTCTTTTTGGATTGCGACATGATGAAATTATCGGTATCGCAGCAAAGAAGCTCCAGTACTATAGCAAAAATCAGAAGCGTTTCAATGTTTTTCTTCGTAAAATACTTAGAGGTGATCAGGCCGGAAAGGACGACGTAAACAATTATAAATACAACGGATAGCAAAAGCGTGGTATTGGTAACGTTTTTACTTCCCAGTTTTTGAACGAATATTACGAAGAACAGCGCTCCGATCCCCGTAACTACATAATACTTTCGCGAGAAATCGGCGATATGCAGCAATGCCTGATACGACAGAATCAAAAGCAAGAACACGTAAGCAAACGAAAATCTGTAAGGAAGATCGTTCGGGTAATGAAAACCGTGCCAGATATAATTCAGATAATTCAGACTGAAGCTGAAATAGAATACTGCCAGAAACAGCATGGCGGCAATCTTTTTACGGCCCCGGATCCTGTCGGAAAGAAAGAAAGCCGGCAGTAAAAGAATCGTGGCCATACCGCAGTATACGTTAGGAAGAACGTTATCTCCGCTGCTGCGAATGGTTGTGTTTACAGAAGGCAAATGATTTGCTATAAAATCAAAAACATTGAAATAACTGACAAGCGTTTTCGGAAATGTCGATCCCGTGGCGGAAGAACTTTTCAGGCAGAAATATACCGGGATCAGCGCAAAAGCGGCAACCAGAAAGCATAAGACAGAAGATCCGGCAAATATAAAACCCGCCGTAAGAAATCTGTTAAAGCCTTTTGGTTTTGTTTTTTCTTCGGAGACCGTCTGCTGTTCCTTCTGTTCTTCCGCAGGCAGCTTTTCGGTAAACTGTTCTGTGTCCTGCCCTTCCGGGATCACGGCCGCCGGAGCAGGATCCGCGGCTGCAAAAGCCTGCGCAGAAACGCTGATTTCCGCTTTATCTTCTTTTACGACAAGTCCTTGCGAATATGTTTGCTCCTGTTTGACGTTTTTATTTTCGAATCTGCTTTTTAACGGATAGTTCGAAATATAATAAAACAGAAAATACAGTACGGAAAGAATACATACCATGTATGCCATATAATAGTTTGCGAGCATGGTATATATTAAAGAAACAATGTATAAAGTCGGCTTTTTTTCGTTGATAATACGCTCTATGCCGAGAATTACAAACGGAAATACGGCCATCGCGTCCAGCCACATAATGTTCCATGAATACGCAACAAAGTAGCCGCTGAACGTATACAGCAAAGCAAAACCGATGCTGGAAATCTTTACGCATTTGTTCGATTTGTTTACGTAATAAGTAAATGCGACAGAAGACAGCGCTGCCTTCAGCAAAATCATAACGGCGATCGCTTCGGGCATATTTTTGTGTCCGAACAGCAATATAATAAGTGCAAACGGGCTGGAACAATAGTTGAACAGATTGCCGACGAAAGAGTTGCCGAGTCCGGAAGTCCAAGAATAAATGAGGCTGCGCGACTGCAACAGGCGGTCGTAAAGTTCAGCATATAAAGGGCCGTATTGATGATACAAATCCATTCTTAATACCGTTGCATCGCCGAACAGTAAAGAATTGGAATGGAAAAAATAGAATATCATCATTACGATCCCGGCAAGAATACCGGAAACGATACAGTATTTTCTTAAGAGCTTTTTTTGTTCTGCTTTTTCGGTTTGGAGCGGACTCATATATTCGTATCACTTCCCAGTGTTAATGATTTTATATTAGCATAACCATAAAATATTTTCAAGCGTATTGCAGTAAATAAGAAAATAATGTAAAATTAGCTTAGTATTCAGCCGGTGTCGATATAACGGTGTTGAATCATGATAACTGTTTTCCGAACGGAGAGATTAAAAGCATGCGCAACACAGCTAAGGTTACAGTAAATAAAAAAGCCGAAAATCTGTTAAAAAACAGTCATATCTGGGTTTACGGCGAAGAGATCGTCGGAGTTGAAGGAGACATTGCAAACGGCGAGATCGTTGACGTATTCAGTGAAAAGAACCGCTATCTCGGTTCCGGCTTTTATAATGCTGCTTCCAAAATTACGGTACGTATTATCTCGACGAATGCAAACGAGACGTACTCGGACGCCTTTTTTGCCAGAAGAATTAAATATGCCGTAGATTACCGAAGGACCGTTATGCAAAACGATCTGTCGTGCGTCAGACTGATTTTCGGCGACTCTGACGGTCTGCCAGGCCTGATAGTAGATAAGTTCGGCAGTGTGCTGGTAGCACAGACGATGACGCTTGGTATTGAACTGCGCAAACAGGTTATTTTTGAGGCGCTTATCTCTTATCTGCGCACATGCGGCGAAGATATCACTTGCCTGTACGAGCGCAACGACGTCGCCGTTCGCGCAAAGGAAGGGCTTCCGCTTGAAAAAAAATACTATTCCTCCAACGGCCTTTCCGAATCGCAGAAGGAAATAAAAATCGTTGAGAATGGTATTGTATATAACGTTGATTTTATAAACGGTCAGAAAACCGGATTCTTTTTAGACCAAAAATACAACCGCCTTGCGGCGGCCGAAATCGCAAATGATAAAACGGTTCTGGATTGCTTTACGCATACGGGGGCGTTTGCTTTGAATTGCGCGCATCATGGCGCGAAAAGCGTTACCGCCGTTGATATTTCGCAGGAGGCGGTAAACAAAGCAAGAGGGAACGCGAAACTGAACGGAATAAACAACATTGATTTTTCATGCACGGATGTTTTTGATCTGTTAGATAAACTGCACGAAGAACGAAAAAAGCTTTATGATTATATCATTCTCGACCCGCCCGCGTTTACCAAAAGCACAAAAACGGTACGCGCCGCATACGGAGGGTATAAAGATATCAATCTGAAAGCGATGCGCATCCTTCCGCGCGGCGGATATCTTGCCACGTGCTCATGCTCGCACTTTATGACGGACGCGCTGTTTCGTCAAATGCTTTCCGAGGCTGCGAAAGAGGCTGGCGTACAACTGAAGCTGTTGGAGTACCGCCAGCAGGCACACGACCATCCCGTGCTGTTGGGCGTACCGGAAACAGAATACTTAAAGTTTTATATCATACAGGTCGTCTGATTATAAATACGCTTCCAACCGGTAGATCCGGAAGCCCTGTTCGGAAAACTTTTTTTCGTACTCCGTAACTATATTGTTTTCCATCCCGCTGCCGTGCAAATCAAGCGATACATTTTTCAGTTTGAATCCGGCAAGCGAATACTGCTCAAGCGAATACTCAAAAAAGTGCATATTGTCCGTTTTCTGGTGGATTTCACCGGTAGCGGACAGTATTTGTTTATACAGCTCCAAAAATCTGATATTCGTCAGCCGTCTGTTCTCATAAGCCTTTTTCGGAAAGGGACAGGAAAAATTCAGGTATATACGCTCGACGGCGCCTGGACGGATATATTTCGGCAGGACTTCCGCGCCGCATTTAATAAATACAACATTCTTTATTCCCTGTTCAATCGCCAGGCAGCATGCGCTGCAAAGAACATTTGGATTCACTTCCACTGCAATATAATTGATTTGCGGCGTCTGCTTGGCAAGCTCGCAGATAAACTTTCCTTTTCCGCAGCCTATTTCCATCTGAACAGGATTGGGATTCCGAAACAGATCAGCCAAATCAAGATAAGCTTTTTCCTGCAGTTCCAATCGGTAATCTTTTGTAACAGGCGGCATAACGATCAGGTTTGTGCAGGCGGCAAGCTTTTCATCCAGATGTTTTTTTCTTCTCATTCTCATTTCAATGTACCTTCAAATGCTCAAAATACGATAATATCTCATCTTCTGAAGCCAGAAATCTGCCTTGAATCACGTCGAATCTGCCTCCGCCCGAACCGTGAAGCGCGGATGTGATCTCTTTTGCATATTCCGTAACCTTTATGCTGCTGGAAGTGACTGCGAAGTAATACCCCGTACCGTCGTCGCCGGATACCGCAACACAAAGCCCACCGCAGCGATCCTTAAGATATAACGCGGCGTTTTTTAATTCCATGGGATTCAGCCCGGGAATGACGAAAACCGCGTTTTCTTTTCTGTAAGACGTGGTAGAGGCGATATACGCGTACAACTGTTCTGTTTTCTTTTGGAGCTGATAATGCAGGTCCTTTTCTTTTTGGAGGAGCCTTGCAACGGCTTCGTCGGTTTCGCTGTGTTTAGCGGCCAGCATATCCGCAATACGAAGCGTGCTTACGTGCTTCATAATATAATCAAGACGCGCCGTTTCGCCGCAGATCAACGTGATCCTGACGCCCCCGCGATGCGAAACGCCGGAGAGAATCTTTATCAACCCTACCTGGCCTGTACGCTGTACATGCACGGCGCAGCAGGCACAGTTATCGTAGCCTTCCACCGTAACGATCCGTATGTTTTCAAAAACATTGGATTTGCTTCTGTATTGCATGGTCCGCAGTTCATCCGGGGCCGGGAACCGCGCGTATACAGGGACGTCGGCATAAACGCAGGCGTTCGCTTCTTTTTCAACAGTTTCCAGTTCTTCCCGCGAAAGAAGCTTATCGAAATCAACGGTCATGATTACGTCGTCCATATGAAAGCCCACGTTATTCACACCGTACAGTCTGTTGGCGATACCGGAAACGATATGCTCCCCGGTGTGTGCCTGCATGCGCCGGAACCGTTTTGTCCAGTTCAGCTCGCATTCTACGGTCTGCCCTACGGCAACGGAAGCGCTTCCTTCAAAATAATGATAAACGGTTTCCCCTTCTGACTGCGTATCCGTAATACATACGTCGGCTATTTTTCCCGTGTCCCCTGGCTGCCCGCCGCCTTCCGGGAAAAAAGCTGTTTTATCCAGAACAATCGCATTGCGGCCTTTATATACGGTTATATCAAGAATTACGGCGCTGAAAGAAGAAAGAAATGCATCGACGTAATACAGTTTTTCTGTCATATACCCACCTTAAACTCTAAACTGAGCGGAGAAGACGTCGTTTTCCAAAAGCTGTTTGCGTAAATCAGAAGCGTAAAATCGCCTTGTTCGTCAAACGGCAGGTCCACATGGATACGCGCAGGCATATTGTAAATGTAGTAAGAGGACGGCACGCAGCATTGCTTTACTATATGTCCGTCCGTGTTGCTCTTAATAATAACGGTATAGCTGTCCGGCCGTTCCGGTACGGAAAGCGCCTGTGTAAAATCTATATACAGCACACCGTTATCGGATATCAGATCAACGGAAGCGCCGTCACCGAACGAAGGCTCTGCGGCGCTGCGATATCTTTTGTCGGTGTATTCAAAAGAATCAGGATCCCACGGTTTTCTGATATAATAACCGTCGTTAAAGAATTCACCGCTGAGAATATCAAACGGTTTTATCAGAACGCTGTTATCCGAAAAGACTTCTACAATCTGGAACTGCGCGCACTGATCCTTATCCGGCGGGATCGTACCGTATAACAAGTCAAATTCATCCAATTCAAAATATGAGAGCGAGCCTGTGCCCACACTGGTAAAATATTTTTGATGAATACTTCTGGGATCGTTGATCGGCGCGTGTGAATGGCCGGAAAAATCTATGATCTGCGGATAATCCATCAAAACGGAAATGATATCGTCTTCCCCCCAACAGATACTGCCGTAAACGGTATCCGTAAGATGCGGATGCTGGAAGAAGAAGATGGGACGGAAGGGATCGTCCGCTGCGGCGTTGCGCAGCTGATCTTTTATCCACTCTTTTTTTTCCTCTCCGATCCTGCAGCCGTTTTCGGTAGATACACTGATAAAATGATACCCGTTGAAAACACGGTGCTGGTCCGGGACCTGACCGAAGATCGATTGCAGTCTTGCAATGGCCCCCTCCTGTTTATCCGGGCTGAAAAACTCGTGGCTTGCAAGCATATATACCTGTGCTGTTTCGGATTTTACAAACTTATCCGCATATTCCTTAACCAGCCGCATCTCCCCCTCTCTGCCTCGGTTTGAGAAGTCTCCGATAAAATAAAC